>Ga0209225_1000109_pt1 | contig 92937 bp, 74 predicted proteins | sample WasSprMetagenome_FD_184732 | JGI IMG/M metagenome (GOLD analysis project Ga0209225, IMG submission 184732) | Sulfidic aquatic microbial communities from Washburn Spring, Yellowstone National Park, USA - WS (SPAdes) (version 3) | ecosystem: Environmental > Aquatic > Thermal springs > Hot (42-90C)... | reverse complement strand
CTTTCCCTCTCCCCGGATATCGCATCGTATGTGAGAAGGAATGCCATGAGGCTTCCTATAATCCCTACGATAAACACCCAATCGATCCTGAGGGCCTTCGGTATGGAAGATTCCCATTCGGATCTGGAGAAAAGGTTTATCAGCCCTTCCCATTCAAGAATTTCGTTCCTTCCGTAATAATCCAAAACCTGGATAGAGATTTCGACCCCCGTTGGTTTGACATATTTAGGGTCTAATGTGAAAACCATTCCTGTGAAAACTATGGGCATGGTGGTCTCCTTGAACACGCAAATCAGAGGATGCCAGATAGTTATATCCTCTATGGCACAGAATCCCATAGGGCTTGGCTTCCTGTGGAGACCGAAGAGTTCCATCGTAGCAAGCTCTTCCACGCTCCCCTTTATAAATTTACTCCTCATCTTAGTCCTTTTTTCATAGACTTCGAACCAGCCCTTGTTCTTGTATGAGTATCCGATCGTCCCTACGATCACGAGGAAGAGGATGCAGATCACCGAGAGGGAAAACCTAAGGCTTAGGAGATGATCGAGTATCTCCCTCTTCACCATCCTCCAAATCATATCCCATCCCCCCTATCTCACATCATATAGGGCAAATCTCACATAGGCTATTATAAAACACAGGATGTTTGCGAGGAAAAGGATCAGAATATCAGGTCCTGCCCTCAGGAGCCCATCGACAACCTTCTCCTCCCCTTGCTTGAACTCCGGGATCCTCATAATCCCTTCCGTGTCTGTGAACCATCTCGCCGAGCTTATCGAATCATCGATAACCCATCTTTGCAATACCTTCCTGTATTCCCGCACCTCGTCTAAGAAGAGGAGGTAAGAGCCCCAATCTGTCCTTGCAATGATGGATGTCAGGTTATAATAGGCACCTGCTGGTGAGATCTTGTTGAGGGCCCAAGAAAGCTTTATATATTTGTAAGGGTATCTCTCAAGATACCCTTTCCTTACCTCCCAAATCCTTTCGCTATGTTTCATGCCTATGAGCTCTACCTCTCGGGCAACAGGTCTGAGCTGATATACGACGTGGATCCAGTCTGGGAAATCCCGGAGATTGGCACCTGAATTTTCCGGATTGTAACCTTCAAAGCCAAATGGTATATCCTTAAGGAATGGATGCTTGGCCTTAATAGCCTCTATATCTCGTGAGTAATCCTTCCCTATAAGATGATCGATCTTCTTCCTGATGGAATCCTCATCATATGGGATCTTGTTATACATGGATTCCGCAACAAAGCCTATGATGTTTGGCCATATGACGACGAGAAAGACCCAGACGAAGAGCCCAAAGATCAAAGATGTTGATGATCTCCTCGTGGCTGAGGAGATCAGGATCCCAATGGTTGTGAAGACGGAGAGGTAAAGTATGGATGAGATATAAAGGAGGAGGATCCTTAGGATCTCATCAGATCCTATCTCCTTCCCGATCTCCAGAGGGATATAGATCATGCCTAACAGGATGGCTATGGTGAAGGGGATAACAAGGGCGGCCATGGCCCCAATGTATTTCCCCATGAGGATCGATCCTCTGGATATCCCTTGGGATGCTAAGAGCTTGAGGGTTCCGCCTTCCTTCTCCCCGGATATAGAGTCGTGGACGAGAAGGATTGCGAAAAGGCCGAGGACGATCTGAAGTATAAGGGCCAGATCGAAGCTCTGGAGATCCTTTACAAAAACATCGATTGGAATTCCCTCAATTCTAGCAAATTCGGGATTTTCGAGAACGACCCCCCAAGCAGCTGTATAAGGGACGTGCTTGTGATTGACGCGGACGAAATGGCCGAGTCTTGTTCCACATCCTTCTGCAAGGAAGCTTAAGGGCTCGGGTTTCCTCTGGACCCCCCAAGCCCCCAATATGTATGATTCGGGACAAGCGTGGGACCAAGAACGCATAATCCGAATTCTCTTGGTGTGCTCTTCCACGAACCTTGTCCGATCGGTGTTATAGCTTTCCACCCTTTCCTTATACTTTATAATGCCCATGTAGATGCTCAAAGGGATTAGGATTTGGCAAACGAGGATCATAGAAGCAAACCTGAAGCTCAGGATGTGAACGATTAACTCCTTACGGAATACCTCTATAATCCCTTTCATTTTTCACTTCCCCCTTTTTCACAACAATGTATTCTGCATTTCGTGCTCTCCCTCCTCTCGTCGAAATGCCAACTATTAAAGGTTTATCCTAAATTTGGGTACAAGTAAATGATGCACAACTGTTATTATAAAGCGTAGCCCCAGTGCAGCCATAGCAGTAAAGATGGGTGCTCATAATATATGTACTCCCGGGTATGTAATATGTACAAGAGTGACGAGCACTAGACCACACAGCAGAGATACAATCCGCACTATGGCCAATAAGTGTTAATGTCGTGTATGGGTCTCTTGGTAATGTGGTTTTCTCTGGGCAACAGTGAGATGTAACGTAAGTGCCGGCGAATGCTCTTTGGGCCATGCCGAGGATTAAAGCACCCAATGCCGATGCACCAACCATACCAGCAACGGTTGCCACGTTCTTCCTCCCCGTCCTCGCATCCTCCGACCTTATAAGGTCGGAAAGACGCATCTTAGCCATAACCCTTATATGCCTCCTCCTCATCCCTTCCTTCCTCCTTTTCCTTACATTCTTCAAGCCGGCCCATGCCAGCCCCTTTCCCTGATCCTATTCTACATCTCATATGTTTCATTTTCAATCGTTCTTTAGGATGAGATTTCGCTATTTCTCATCCTTTCGTATGACATGAAGTCATCTCATAAAAGGTTTCCGATCATTTCTGATTTAACCTCAGCAAAATGGATACCCTTGTTTGCCATACCAGCCACCCCGAAATACGAGATAGCTTCATATTATGGAGGTTTATCCTCATCTCACATCCGCCTTCATGAACGAAAGATATGAGAGGAGAGCCGCCAGAGCCGCTGAGAGGAAGAGGATCCCCATGTCCATCGCCCCATAGCGCATCCATTCGCCTATCCCATAACTATCGCGGAATATCGGGATTTCACGAAGGGCTATGGGCCTCTTCGAGATACCTTCTTCTACATATAGTATATGAAAGCTTTCAGGATCTTCTGCATCCTTCTCCGCAATAAACCTTCTGAAGGCCTCCCTGTATTTTCTTACGCTCTTTACAAAGGCCTTGTGATGGGTGAACCCAGTTCCTGCAGCGGCCTCAAGAACATATAAGTAAACCTGATACGGTGATATCCTTCCGAGCATCCTCGCCATCTCCACCTGCCTCAGCATCTGGTCTAACCTTCGATCCCTTAGCACCTCCAGCGTCTTCTGGTATTCCTCGAGGTATCGCCCCCATCTCTCTATAACCACCCTGTTCTTGGGATCCTTTGAAGGAAGGACATTGAGATATCCTTTTCTTCTATAATATTCCTCTTTCAATCCGTCGAGATATGCTTTCTTTTGCTGCTCAAATACCTTACCGGGTGTGATTGGGACGATCTTTTTCGAAAGCAAGCTTATTATATCCGGTACAAATACCACAAAAAAGATCCATATCAGGAGGAGGAAGATCAGGCTGGCGAGCGAAGAAGCCGATTTGCTCGATATAGCAAGGCTGAGAAGGAGGAATATGGAAAGATAAACAAGGGATGCCAAGAAGGCCATCAAGATAAGGAGGAGCTTCTCCACCCCTATCGATACCCTCGCAATAAGGAGACATATTAGCATTCCCGAAAGGAGCGGGATCGCCAAGGCTAAAAGCGTTCCCAGATACTTCCCGAGAAGGATGGAGCTTCTCGAGACCGGATTTGCCAGCATAAGACCAAGGGTTCTTCCCTCCCTTTCTCCGCATATGCGGTCGAACATTAAGGCTATCGAGGTGAGGCTCATCACAACCCCAATTATGAACCCCCAGTCGAGATCGAGCTCGAAAGGGATCAACCTGCTTTTACGGTAAAGGGTGGACTCGGTATCCTCGTATTCCAAAACCCAAGGTGCTGTTGTAAAGCCCCAGAAGGGAGGTCTTCCGTTGATAAGCCTTGGAAGGTCCTTCTCACCTCCCCACGTTATAAACCCCAAATCGCTTGGGTGTTTGAGGATAAGGGAAGGCCCTCCTAAACCAACCCTTGCAAGGGAATTGGAGCGCATTCGGAGGGACTCCATAGCAAACTTTTCATCGTCGGCCTTCATCTCTATCATCCTCTGATACTCCCTCGGGAAGACCACCCCGAGGACGATGTTGAGCATAAGGGTTAAAACTATGACGAAGGCGAACCTAAGGCTTACGAGATGGTCCAGAAGCTCCTTTTTCGCTATGATCCATACCATAATCCCTATCCCTCCTGTCCGATTACCTCACATCATACCTCGAGAACGCCGCATACGATCCGATGAGGAACACGAAGTTCAGGGCGAGGAGAATCAGGATATCTACTATAGCCCTCGAAAGGGCTGATGAGATGGGCTCAAGGGTATCCCTGAACCTGGGCATATCGGAGAGGTCCACAGGGCCGAAATCTGTGGTGAGCCATTTAGGGGAGCGGAATGCCCCCTTGTCCTCGAGATATCTTATCAGTTCCTTCCTGTAACTTCCGACTTCATCGAGAAACCGTGTGTATGTCGACTCGAGATCCGTTCCCGATATTATGGCTAAGGAGTTATAGTAGGCCATAGCTGGGGATAACCTCGCAACATTTAGCACGATCCTCGCCTGCCTTATAGGGCCTCTCTTGAGGTATTCCATCCAGATCTGGTTTGCCTTGTCTGCATAGGAGGCCGAAAGTCTTTCCCTGAACTCTATACATCGCATTATCCTTGGATCTATTCCTCCTGAGATCCCTTCTATCCAAGCCCATTCGCTCCTTCCCCATAGGCTCGATGATCCCCCGCCCTCTCTCATCTTACCTTTGGCTTTGATTGGCCCCAGAAGGTCCTCCCGATCTCTTATACCAATCCTCTCCTCAAACCCTCTCACTTCCTTCTCGTAATCCTGCCATATCTTGCTAAGTCTCTCAAAGGTCGGCGATTCAGGCTCAACAGGACATATGTTCTCGACAAGATATGATGAGAGCTTCGGATATGCGACGATCAAAACAGTCCAGATAAAAATCGCTATTATCAACGATGTGGATGCCCTGTGCGTAATAGTTGAGATGAGAACGCCTATCGCCAAGAAAAGGAGGGCATATAGGGATGTGATGAGGATGAAGATGGCCCCTCTTCCCAGGTCCATGGCCTTCCAGAAGGGAAGATATTTCAGGCCGGAGATCATCCCCGTGATTCCAGCAGCGATCCCAACAAGGGTTAGGAGGAAGAGGATAACGGCGTTAGCCGTATACTTCGCCATGATAACCTTCCACCTCGGAATCCCATTTGCGAGAACGAGCTTTAGACATCCATCTTCCTTATCCCCGGATATCAGCCTGTAGGAGAAGAGGAGGGCGAACAGGCTCAGGATTATCTGGAAGATCATCCCAAGGTCTATCTGCGAGAAGATCCTCAGATATGGATTATCCACGGAGTAAAGGCTTTGGAAGAGATAGCCGGAGAACCGCCCGTGTGATACATCTATTGAATTCCCCACTTTCTCATCAAGCCCTGCAACAAATATGCTCATAGGCCTTGGCTTCCTTATCACCCATATCGCCCCGGATATCATCGAGTATACTTTGACCTTCTTCAGGGTATTTTCGCTCCCTCTTAGGGCACGGATATAGCTCTCGTGCCTTTCCTCATAGTTTCCCGCTCGAATATAAGCGCTTGCCATACAGAGGAAAAGACACAAAGCGAATCCACTAAGGAGGGAATATGAGGTTACGCTTATCTGAAGCTCCTTCTTGAAGATAGCCTTGAACATAGGTCTATTATCCCCCGATTAGAATCTGGCGGGAGGATCTACCAACCCCTTTTACGGCCATGTAAATCCTCCCGCCACAAGCCCTAAACAGTTGGGCATGTAAAGGCACAATAATATGATGTGGTTCCTGCGAACGGATCATCACTTGTGCAGCATTGCTGATCCGACCTACACCACTCGCTACCACATGGCCCAGGCCCGTAGGTAGCATGAACGGAGACAGCGAGAAGGAGAAAGCCCAGTGCCGATGCACCAACCATACCAGCAACGGTTGCCACGTTCTTCCTCCCTGTCCTCGCATCCTCCGACCTTATAAGGTCGGAAAGACGCATCTTAGCCATAACCCTTATATGCCTCCTCCTCATCCCTTCCTTCCTCCTTTTCCTTACATTCTTCAAGCCGGCCTATGCCAGCCCCTTTCCCTGATCCTATTCTACATCTCATATGTTTCATTTTCAATCGTTCTTTAGGATGAAATTTCGCTATTTCTCATCCTTTCGTATGATCCGGATTTGACAAGGGGATTGAAGCCGGATTTAAACCCTGATCAGGCCTATGAGGATCCGAGCCATCTGCGAACATCGCTTTAAGGACTGCTTCCACCCTCCCGGATACACCGAGTTTCCTATAAATATTGCGAAGATGGGTCTTCACGCTCGTAACCTCTATGTGGAGTTTTCCAGCTATCTCCTTATCGCAGTATCCAAGGGATAGGAGGTTCAGGATATCCCTTTCCCTCCTCGTCAGTCCATATCCCTCGCTATGATCTTCCAAAGCGACCATCCTCAGGAACCGATTCGATCTCCAGAGGGCCCTCCTCATCCCTTCCCTTTCTTCCAGGATCCTGCCCGCCCTCATCCCGAAGCTCACGGGACAGAAGTATATCATGTCTTCCGCAACTACGACGAGGATTGCCGGGGTAAGTCTTTGGAAATCCCTCAGGATGTCCAGGGAATCCCAGTCGACGATGACAAGGTCTACCTCCTTCCGTTCGGAACCCATTGTCCTTTCGGTTATCTCTATTTCCCGAAACATCACCAATGTGTCCTTTATGATATCTTTCAGGAGATGGTTCTTCATAGATATCGAAATCCGAAATGGCATCCTATACCACCTCCCAGAGGCTGAGATCCCCGAGTTGCGAGGCCGTTAGACCCTCTCCAGATCCCCGGCGAGGAGGGGTCCTCTGCTAAGGGTTTACATCCAAACTTGTATGGGCGTATCCCATCTATAAACCCCCTTCTGTTAATCCCACGGCCTTATATAGATCGGCTATGGCCATCGCATATGCCCTCCTTTGTGCGAAATATGCGTCCTGGGCGTTGGCGAAATCGGTCCTCGCCCTTATGGCGTCGTCGAAGCCTATGAACCTGAACCCTCCTATGCCCGCCTCGGGTCCGAGCTCCGTCTCTATCAGGAGATCTATCGTATCCCTGAGCTCCTTTGTTATCTCGAACCTCTTGCGGTATATCTCAACCCTTTCCTTCGCTATCTGCATCTCCGCATAAGCCGTCCTTATCTCTATCTCTATCCTGTTTGCGAGATCCTTTTGGGAAAGGGTTAACACCTCCGTTCTAAGCCTTTCTGCGCCGATCTGGTTTGATAACCTAAACCCATCGAATAAGGGGAGGGAGATGGATATCATGGCCTTGAGTCCATTTGCCTGGGAGGTATCCGGATATCCGGCGCCCGATAGGCCCCTCTTGAACTCCAAATAGGTGCCCCACGATTTCCCCTGGGCCTGTGTGAAGAGCGAGAGATTCCCGTATCCGATCCCTGCGGAGAGGTTGGAGATCCATCTCCACGGCGCATCTGCCGCTATCCTCCTCTGCCTCTCTATAGCCCATTTTATCCCCTCCATCTCCGGCCTCATCGTAAGCCCCATGGCCACACAACGATCCGGATCCATCCTCACCTCCGGTATCTCCCCGACGAGCTGTAGCGATGGAGCACCTTCTACCCCTATCGTCCTGAGGAGCTCTATGGTCCCTAAGGCGAGGGAGCTTTTGAGTTCGTTCAACTTGAGCCTCTGTTCCTCGAGCTCGAGCTCGACGTTCAGGAGATCTATCTTCATTACAAGCCCTTCCTTCGCCCTCTCCCTCATCCTGGAAAGGCGGGACTCTATCTCGGCGGCTATGGCCTCCCTCTCCCTTATCTCCTCTTGGGTTATGAGAAGGTCCCAGAACTTCCTCCTCACCGTATCGGCCAGAAGGAGCGTGGAGAGTCGATAGGAGAGCAGCTCCTCCCTTTCCGCCTCCCTCGCCTGGTCGAGATCCGGCCAGATCTCCCCGAATCGGAATAAGAGCTGTCTGGCGGATATCTCCACCGATGGGGATCCCCCTGAAGCGGATGCGCTTAATCCAACATAGGGATAGAGCTCCCCCCGTTGATACAGGACCCCCTTCCTCGCTATTTCGACCCTGGCCTTCGCCCGGAGTAGATCCGGGTTCCCCTTCATGGCGAGCCTTATCGCCTCTTCCAGGGAAAGCCTCAGGGGTTCGGCCGCATAGGATATCTTGGAGGTGGATTGGAGGATAAGGATAGCGGATATCATTATGGCCAACCGTTTGAAATGCAACCCGATCATCTCCTGCTCACCTTTACCGTTAGGATCGCAACCCCGATAATCATGAGGACGAGTATCGTTATAAGGACGAAGTTCCACGTTATGCTCGTCCTCGCCGCCACGTGTATCCTTATGTTCTTCTCCAAAGCCTCCGCCCTCTTCTCCCCCATCTCGCAGTATGCGCCGAGCTTCACCTCGTAATCGCCCACATCTACATCGGCCGGGGGTATGAAGACCACGGATATATCCTTCTCATCCTTAGGGGAGAGGGATGGGACACGAACCGGGTCTATCACCGCCTTCCATTCAGGAGGGAGCTCGGCCTTAACGGTTATGTTGCGGAGGGACCTCGTCCCCGCATTCCTTAAGACCGCCTTCATAGGGACTTGTTTCCCGACCTTAACCTCAAAATACAGGTTCGAGGCTATGAGTTCGAGCTCCGTCGTTCCCCTCGGGATGAGCTCGAGCCTTTCCGCCCCCTGTATCCTCTCCCCCTCTGCCAGCGTATCCCTCGTGCCGAACCTCCTCTGCCCCTCCTCATCAAGGGCGGCGACGTAGAACTTTATCGGCTTATCTAAATATGCCTTATCCAACGTCTCGGGGATATATACGGTGAGCACCATGTTCCTCCTCGGCTGGAGCTGCGTGAACTTGATCTGGGATAGCTTGGCCCTTGTCTCCGGATCGAAGAAGTCGTATGATATCTCCTTCGGGAGGTTGAAGACCCTGAGCTGGAAGGTCCTCTCCGTTTCGGCAAGCCTTTCCAAGGTGAGGTCGTATGTGACGGTTCCGCCGAGGTTCCCCTCCTGGGAGAACCTAATGGAGCTTATGTTCACGACGTCCTGGAAGGATTCCCTCTGGAGGTAGACGGTCCTGTCCTCCGTCCTGTCGAGGTATGAGAGGGATACGGTTATCTCGTCCACGTCCTTCTGAAGGGAGAAGTCCACCGTCCTCTCCTGTCCGAACCGGAGCAAGGGGATCCTGAGCTCATACGGCTGGCCTATGACCGTCCCCTGGCTTTTAACGGAGACCAATATGTTCCTTATCTCGAGGGATTCGGCGGAAGAGGGCGAGCCCTCTTCCCCCTTGGATGTGTTCTTCAGCCTTATCCTCGCCATTATCCTCCCGGAGTCCGACCTGAGCTTCGCAGCCCCTACAACCGATACATATCTTATGTCCGGCTCCAAGAAAACCTTCTTCTCGTGAGGGGTTCCGAGATATGTCAGGGAGACCACGGCGCTGTCTACGTTCTTAGAGAGCTCGAACTCCAGGGATCTCTCCTCCCCGTATTTCAGCGATGGGATCCTTTTCTCATAAGGCCTCCCTATTATCGCCCCTGTTTCGTCCTTGATCGAGACGTAGATATTTGCCACCTCGTTTCCCGGGGATCCGGAGGCCTCCTGCTCCTCGCCCCCGTTCCTCAAGCTTATCCTGATCATCCTCCTATCATCCGATCCCTTGTATTTCCTCGCCGAGACTATCGCTATGTAAGGTTCGGCAGCCTGGAGGTGTATCCTCCTCTCGTCCACCGTGTCCAGGTATTGTAAGGATATCGTGACATCGCTGACATCCTTCGTCAGCTCGAAATCGAGCCTCTCCTCCTGGTTCGGGTCAAGTGTTATCCTCCTCTCATACGGCAGCCCTATTATGGCCCCTCCTTCCTTTATGGATACGCGGATGTTTTCAACCCTCGCTCCTATGGACACATCCTTCCCGAGTATCCTGGACGTCCTTGGGAGCCTGACGGGCTTCGATGCGTTCTTCAACCCTATCTCGATCATCTTCCTTCCATCGGGGCTCTCGAACTTCCTCGTCCCCGATATCTCTATCTGCCAGGCCGCCTTCAGCGACTCTATCTCGAGCTTCTGGAGGGATAGCTTAGCCTGTTCGTATGATAGCTTTGCGTCGTCGAGCTCCTTCCTCGCCCTGTTAAGCTCATGGATTGTGATTATCCCCCTCTCGTAAAGCGGGAACATGGCCTTGTAGTCCTTCTCCTTTCGCGCCATCAGATCCGCGGCCTGGTTCAGCCTGATCTCCGCCTCCTCAAGGGCTATCTCCCTGAGCCTCTCGTCCCTCGTCGGCTCCTCCGGATCCGAGGGGAGGGAAGGGGATGAGGAGAGGACCAAGATGGACCATAAGATGGCGGCGATACACCTCTTTTGCACGAGCCACATCTTTTAGCTCCTCCTAATCCTCAAGGCGTTACCTCGTATGCCTCTACATAGTCGAGGTAGAGGCGTTCCAGGTCCTCCTTCGCTATCTCCTCGGAGGTGAGGAGCTTTATCAGCCTTCCCCTAACGAGTATTCCAACCCTGTCCGCCACCTGCTTGGCCCTGAATATGTCATGCGAGGACATGAGGATGGCCTTCCCCTCGTCCCTCAGCTGCCTGAGGATCTGGAGGAACTCCGATGCGCCCTGGGGGTCGAGCCCGACCGTCGGCTCGTCCATTATCATCGCCGGCGCATCCTTTATTATCGCCATGGCGAGGACGACCCTCTGCTTCATCCCCTTGGAGAGGTTCTTCGCCCTCGTCCTGAGAAGCCCCCCTGAAAGGCCAACCCTCTCAAGCGCCTCCGCATAGTCCTTGTCCTTCAAATTCCCCTTGCCCCCCAGCTTTGCGAAGAAGTCCATGTTCTGTCCGACCGTCAGGTTCCTGTAAAGCTCCACCACCTCCGGGACGTATGCCACGTATCGTTTGGCATCTATGGGGTTCTTGAAGACATCTATCCCGTTTATGAGGGCTGTCCCGGACGTCGGCTCGATGAAGCCGAGGAGGAGGTTTATCGTTGTGGTCTTCCCCGCCCCGTTAGCGCCAAGCATGACGAATATCTCGCCGGGCGAGACGTTTATATTAAGCCCGATTACCCCAACAGTCCCATCCTCATAGATCTTCGTCAACTCCCTCGTCTCTATCATGAACGGTCCCCCTTCCTATTTCGTTCTAAAGGTCGGCGAGATCCCGACCACCTCAATAGAAAGCATTTTTCATGCCAAGGGCGGAAAATCGCCTTGAAAGGGGGATGCGTTTCCGGAAGCTGTAAAGAAAATTTACAGTATCCGGTCGAGGAAATGGCGAGTTTGGGATAGGGCAAAGGGATACGGAGTGTTAAATTCCTTGACGGTTTGCGATCCGTGGGGCAGGCCCCTGTGACGTTGGAACGTTCAACGTGCCAACGGCCAATGGGATTGGCCTCGCCTTATATCGGGTAGGAGCCCAACCGTGTTGGGCGTTCCTCCCATTCCCTGATGGGTTGACAGGGCCTGGGGATTTTGGTATAGTTTGTAATAGAGCGATTTCTCGGAGGGGGATGGGAGATGAGAGGGATTTTGCTGGCCGCGATTTCGATATTCGCCTTGGCCTTTCTTTTCGGATGCGGCGGGGATACGTCCTCTATCTCAGGCTTCCCGAGATCATACCCGGGAGGATACGGGGGACCCTATTACAGGGGTTCCTCAGGATCTCCAAGTGATATGGTGGAAGACGAGGTCTTGCTCAAGTTCAAGGAGGGGACGCAGAAGCCGGACATAGATGCATTCCTATCGGCCAACGGATCCAAGGCGGATAGGAAGATAGATGGGATAGATGTATATGTCGTCAAGATACCGAAGGGGACATCCCCCCTCCAATTCGTGGAGAAGGTGAGGGAGGATCCGAGGCTTGAGTTCGCCGAGCCGAACTTCATAGTCAGGATAGCTGGCAACGAGGAAGGGGAGGTTCCGGTTTCCAGGGCCGTTCCGGAAGTGGGATTCGCCCCGGGCGATATAGGCCTGAGCAAGGCATGGGAGGTGACGAAGGGCATACCCAAGGTCCTGGTGGCGATAGTCGACACGGGGGCAGATCCGGACCACGAGGCGCTTAGGGATGGGCTGTTGCCGGGGAAGGACATGTTGGATGAGAAGGGGAGGGCTAAGGACGAAAACGGGCACGGGACCTTCCTCGCCGGGATCATATTGGCAAGGGGGTCTGAGAAGGTATCCGGGATAGCGCCGAACTGCAAGGGGATCCCGGTAAAGGTCCTTGATAGGCTTGGGACAGGGTCGGTGGCCACCCTTGCCGAAGGGATAGTATGGGCTGTAGGGGCCGGCGCAAGGGTTATACTCGTCGGTTCCGGAACCTATAAGAGGTCGAGGACGTTGGGGAAGGCGGTGGATTACGCATCCGATATGGGATCCATAGTCGTCGCTCCGGCGGGGAACGATAAGAAGGAGGATCCTTTTTACCCCGCAGCATATGAGAGATGCATAGCGGTCGCGGCCGTGGACAAGATGGATAAGAAGGCGGCCTTCTCCAACTACGGAAGGTGGGTAGACATATGCGCTCCAGGATATGCAAGATCTACGATGACATCGTATAAGTCCTACATGACGTCGGAAGGGAAGAAGCCAAAGGGATATGCGGAGATGGAGGGGACGTCCGTCGCGGCGGCTTACGTAGCAGGAGCCCTGGCGCTCATGATCTCAGCGGCGCCCGATGAGAAGGCGATAAGGGATAAGCTCGAGCTCTCATCGGATCCCGTGGATGGGCTGAACCCGAAGGAGCTGGAGGGGAAGTTGGGGAAGGGGAGGGTGAACATAGGTAGGGCGTTGGCCCTTCTTCTCCCCGGATCGGAAAAGGCGAGAGATGAGAAAGGAGAGGGAAGATGAGAAGGACGATTGTATCCATCGCCCTGCTCTTCGCCATCCTTTGCCCTGGGATCTCCATGGCATCTAAGGGAGGGGATGGGAAGAGGGTGGTTGCCGTCGTTGGTTCCGAGAGCTTAACGCTGGAGGAGCTGAACAGGATGTGGGAGGAGCTGCCGACCCAGATGAAGGGTTCCATGAGGAAGGAGGACCTCGTCAACAGGTGGATCGATATACAGCTCCTCTGGCTCGAGGCGAAGAGGAAAGGGATAGAGAAGGACAAGGCTTTCAAGAGGAGGCTTGAGGAGGCGAGGAGGCAGATAGCGGCGGAGGAACTCATAAGGAAGGAGATAGTGGAGAAGGTGGTGGTCTCCGAGGACGAGATAAGGAAATACTACGAAGATAATAGATCCTCCTTCGTGGAGCCGGAAAGGATAAGGGTCAGGCATATAATGACATCTACGGAGGAGAAGGCTAAGGAGGCATTGGAGAAGCTGAAGGCCGGGGGCGATTTCGGGCAGATAGCGAGACAGTATTCCGAGGATCCGGGATCCAGGGATATGGGAGGGGATCTCGGTTTCATACAGAGGGGGGAGCTCATCAAGGAGTTCGAGGACGTCGCATTTAAGCTCGGGGTTGGGGAGCTGAGCCCTGTGGTTAGGACGCAGTTCGGATATCATATAATAAAGGTGGAGGAGAAGGTGGAACAGCATCAGAAGGGGCTCGAGGAGGTCCGGGAGGAGATAAGGTCGAGGCTGCTCCTGGAGAAACAGAAGGAAGCCTTCGACGAGATGATGAAGTCCCTTAGGGAGAAGACGAAGGTTAAGGTGGAGAAGGATCTCATCGGGGGTTGACAGGGGTTGCTCCCAACGGATATCCTGACCATCCTTTATCTATCCCTTACCGGAGTCCTTGTCCTTTTTCATCCCAGGCTACCGCAATGGCCTTTCCTCATCCTGGCACACATAGCCGCCATATGCCTGATATACGCGATATCGAGGGTGAGGAAGGCGAATCTCCTCTTACAGTTTATAGGGGATTGGATCTACGTCCCGGCCTTCATCCCCATATACCGGGAGACGGGGATCCTGAATAGGATATTCCACAACGGATACTTGGATTCCTTTTTCATAAAGGTGGAGGGGTTTCTTTTTAGGGGGCAGCCGAGCCTATACTTAAGCCAGGCATTTGGCAATGTCCACCTTTCGGAGTTCCTACATATATCCTACGCCACCTATTACCTTCAAATCCCAGCCCTTGGCCTCATCCTTTATGGGATGGGGATCCTGAAAAGGGATTTCGAGGCCTTCCGAATATATCTATTCACCATAGCCCTGACGTTCTACGTATGTTACCTTGGTTTCATACTATTTCCGGTGGAAGGGCCGTTTTATAGGTTTCCGAAGATAGAGGGGGAGATATCGACCGGGACGGCCTACAAGTTAGCCCATAGGATCTTAGATGAGGGGGCGGCAAGGGGTGCGGCGTTCCCAAGCGCCCATGTTGCCGTAGCGGTTGTCATGCTTGTATTTGCGTGGAGGTATGAGAAAGGGGCCTTCCTCGCGCTATCCCCGCTGATCCTTGGGCTCATATTAGGGACGGTATACTGCAGGTTTCACTATGCCGTGGACGGCTTGGCTGGGGCGATCATAGGTGGGATAAGCTCGTGGGTTGGGCCCAAGGCCTATCGGTCTTTAAGGAGATAGGCGTGGGAAGCCAAGCCGGTGGTCCAGTGTGGTGGTATGTGGGTTCCCTCCTGCTTGATTCCATCGAATGCACTGGGAAAGTGGATCATAACCATCCTTGTAGGAGCAGGCCCCCGTGCCTGCCCTGTTTTTGGGAACCACAGGGGGTTGCCCCTACCGATCCTATCGAAAACCCCTTGACAATACCCCTTCGATGTGGTATAATAGGGTTGAAAATGTGTTAAGGTGGGATAAGGAGGTAAAAGGATGATCGTAGGACAGTGGGAAGTGGTGGTCGATCCCAAAGGAAGGGTCGTAATACCATCGAAGATGAGGGATATGCTGGCTTCGTCCTATAGCGGGGAGCCATTATATATGGCGCTGGAACTCGATGGATGCCTCAGCATAATGCCCCGCCCCGTGTTCCAAAATTACGTGGATCTCTTCCAAAGCGCACCCTGGACGAATGAGGAGGCGAGGTTCATGAAAAGGTTCCTCTGCTCCAACGCCCAACTCTGCAACTTCGATCCACAGGGAAGGGTGCTTATCCCCGCCAGCCTGAGGTCTAAAGCCGGGATAAAGCCAGGAAGCGAGGTGGTCATCGTCGGAAACGCCGATAGGATAGAGATCTGGGGGAAAAAGAGGTGGAATGCCTATACGAAGAAGGGGTCAAAGGGGAGATCTGTCTCCGAAATAATGGAGCACTTCAGGTTCAGAGGGTATCCGGATGTCCCATATGCCGGTAATGAAAGATGAGCTGCTCTCCCTCCTCTCCCCTAAACCCGGATGTTCATACATGGATTGCACGGTAGGGATAGGAGGCCATGCGGAGGCTATAATGGAAGCGGTTAAGGGGAATGCATTGCTCATAGGAATAGATAAGGATCCGGAATCGATAGAACTGGCAAGGGAAAGGCTATCGAGGTTCGGGGAGAACGTAAAGCTTTTCCATGGAGACTTCAGGGACCTGAGGAGGATATCCGAAATGGCCGGGGTAAATGGGTTCGATGGGGTCGTATTCGACTTGGGAATATCTTCCTTCCAACTCGATAATCCCGAAAGAGGCTTTAGCTTCAGGCTCGAAGGCCCCCTCGATATGAGGATGGACAGGAGCTCCCCTTTTACAGCATTCGATGTGGTGAACGGATATCCGGAGAGGAAGCTTTTCGAGGTGATCAGGGATTACGGGGAGGAGAGGTGGGCGAGGAGGATAGCAAAGGCCATATGCCGTGAGAGGGAGAAAGGGCCTATAAGGACTACCCTGCAGCTTGCAAGGATAATAGAGGAGGCCGTCCCGGGAAGGTGGAGACATGGCCGAATACATCCGGCTACGAGGACATTTCAGGCGATAAGGATAGAGGTGAACGGGGAGCTAAAGGGCCTTGGGGATGCTATAAGGGATGCGGTGGATCTCCTCCTACCAGGGGGAAGGATATGCGTTATATCCTTTCACTCCCTCGAAGATAGGATTGTCAAGAACGCCTTTAAGGATATAAGTTCCCTTACGATCCTGACGAAGAAACCGCTTCGCCCGAAGAAGGAGGAGGTGGATAGGAACCCGCGCTGCCGAAGCGCAAGGTTAAGGGCGGCGGAGAAGAAAGGGGGTTAAATCCGATGAGGTATTATAGGTCTTCGGAATGGGTCTTGTCGAGGCCAAGGGGAAGGGCAGCGGTGAGGTCGATCCCGATCTCCGCCGTCCTTTCCGTGGCTTTCGCGGTCTTCCTGATCTTTTCCGTGGTTTTTATAAGGTCCCTGGAACACAGGTTTGCGTATCGGGCATCGTTGCGGGAGATGGAGCTCAGGGCCATCCGGAACGAAAGGACGACGATGATGATGGGGATTACAAAGGGGCTCGTGTCCATAACGGGCGAAAGGCAGAAGGTTGGGAGGCGTATATACGTTGTTCCGGATCCCGCGGAAACGCTTTCCAATAGATAATAGGAGGGTTTATGCTCTTAGGAATTTGCTCTTTTCCGGCTTCCTCTTCATCCTCATATCCATGTTGCTCCTTCAGATACCGATGGGATACTTTTTCAGAAGGAAGGCGGAGGGGCAAAGAAGGGAGGTCTTGGTCCTTCCGGCCAGGAGGGGGACGATATTCGATAGGAAGGGACGTGTCCTCGCTGCCGACATAGAGGTCGTGGACGTGGAGGCGTATCCGAGGTGGATGAAAGAGGAGGACAAGGAGAAGGCGGCCCGTGTCCTATCCTCCATCCTCGGGATCGAGAAGGGGAGGATCTTGAGGAAGTTAGGGAGGGGATCCAAATTCGTCCTGATCGCACGGGATGTCGAGCTTAAGGCGGGGCTCGAGCTGGAGAAGATGGTCAGGGATGGGAGGCTAAGGCAGGTGAGGGTTAGGTCGAGGTGGAAGAGGGTTTATCCATGTGGACCTGCCGCAGCCCATGTGGTTGGGGCCTGTGGCAGCGATGGGAAGGGGCTTGAGGGGATAGAGAGGAGCTACGAGTGGTATCTTTCCGGAAGGCCGGGGAAAGCCCTTTTGGGGATGGAAGGGGGGAGGAGGGAGAGGCCGGAGAAGATGAAGGTCTTGGAGGAACCGAAGGATGGGAAGGACCTATATCTCACGATAGACGTCGAGATCCAGGCCAAGCTTTACAAGGAGCTCGAGGAGAGGGTTAGGGGGATGATGGCTAAAGGCGGGGCGGCGGTGGCGGTGGACCCGAATACGGGCGAGGTATTGGCGATGGCATCGGTCCCATCATACGATCCGAACAGGATCGGGAGGAGCAAGCCGGATCAGAGGAGGAACAGGGCCGTCCAGGATGCATACGAACCCGGCTCGACGTTTAAGATGGTTGTTGCGGCGGCCGGCCTTAACGAGGGGATTTTCTCCGAGTCCGATATAATCCGATGTCCTCAGGCTTACGTGCTCGTCGGATCGCACAGGGTTAGGGATGTGAGGGGGCATGGGTTCAACAGGAGGCCATCCATGTCCGTCAGGGATATAATAGTCGAGTCGAGCAACGTCGGGGCTACGATCCTCGGGAGGATGATAGGGCCATCACTCCTATTCGATTACATAAGGAGGTTTGGGTTCGGATCGAAGACCGGCATAGAGCTATTCGGGGAGACGGCCGGGATCGTGAGGAAGCCAAAGGGCGGGAGGCCTGAGGATGTGGGAACCGTCCCGTTCGGGCAGGGCATAGCCACTTCCCTGCTACAGATCGCCATGGCCACATCCGTCATAGCGAATGGTGGCATCCTGATGAAGCCGACGTTGGTAAAGGCTATGGAGGTAGGGGGCAAGATGGTAGAGGCGCAGCCAACTCCCATAAGGCATGTCCTCCTGCCGCAGACATGTTCGAGGATGGGGAGGATATTGAAGGGGGTTGTGGACGAGGGAACGGGGAAGATGGCGTCTGTATCCGGATACGATGTCGCCGGGAAGACGGGGACGGCGCAGAAGGTCGATCCATTAACGGGAAGGTTCTCTTCTTCCAAGCATACGGCCTTCTTCACGGGATATGCGCCGACCTCGAGCCCTAAGGTCGTCATGTCGATCCTTATAGACGAGCCGAGGATCTCATACTGGGGAGGGGTTGTGTGTGCCCCCGTATTCAGAAATGCGATGGAGGATGCCCTCTTGATATCCGGTTGTTATCCCAAGGGATCGGATATGCCTCCGAAGAACACGGTTAGGAAGGAGGGGGCGGAGGCCGTCCCGGATCTGTTCGGGATGGAGGTCGGAAGCGCAAGAAGGCTCCTCTTATCGAAGGGGTTTAGGGTGGAAGGGGTGGGGGTTGGGAATTGGGTTATATCCCAGGATCCCGGTCCGGGACGCCTTGTCCTTAGGGGATCCAAGGTGGTCCTGAGGGCCGGGGATTTGAAGGGCAGGATGCCTTCCTTGAAGGGGTTACCGCTGAGGAAGGCCGTATCTCTTTTGAGATCGATCGGCATTACGAGCATATCCATCCATGGGGATTCCGGACCCGTCGTGAATCAAGATCCTGCCCCGAGGGCATGGATCGAAAAGCCCTATAGGATAAAGGCGAGCATTTACTGTGGGCTGCGATAAAACGAAAAGAAGATGAGGCTAAGGGATCTCGTCGAGGCGATATGCGATGAGATAAAGCTCGTCATCGGGGATACGGGGATAGAGGTAAGCGGGATACAGTGCGATTCGAGGGAGGTATCTCCTGGCGATCTCTTCGTCTGCATCAGGGGTTACAGGATAGATGGCCATAGCTTTATAGATGAGGCGATATCGAAGGGATGTTCGGCCATCGTATTAGAGGATATCCCGGATAGGGAGTTCCCGGTCCCCGTTATCTCCGTCCGGAATACGAGGAAGGCTTTAGCCCTTCTATCATCTAACCTCTTCGGGAACCCTTCCTCCAAAATGAGGTTGGTCGGGATAACCGGGACCAATGGCAAGACGACGACCGCTTATCTAATCGAGTCCGTGATGAAGGCGGCGGGGATGAATGTAGGGGTGATCGGGACGGTCTCATATAGGTTTTCGGGGAAGGAATTCCCGGCTTCCCAAACCACCCCAGGTCCCGTAGAGCTCCAGAGGATCCTATCTCATATGGTGGATGAGGGGGTTACACATCTCGTCATGGAGGTCTCCTCCCATGCTTTGAAACAGGATAGGGTTTTAGGCTGCCTTTACGACCTGAGCATATTCACGAACCTGACCAGGGATCACCTCGACTTCCATGGGGACCTCGAGGATTACTTCCTATCGAAGGCAAGGCTTTTCTGGGAGTTCACGAGGGGCAAGGCGATCCTAAACTTGGATGACCCATATTCGAGGAGGATAATGGATGGGATGTCCGGATCCGTCGGGGTTATCACGTATGGATTGGATGCGGAAGGGGCGGATGTATCGGCGAGGATAAGGGAGGCCGGATTCGAAGGAGCGGTCTTCGAGCTCCTGGTAAGGGAGGGAGGGGCGTTCCCTATGAGGATATCCATTCCCGGGACGATTTATAACGTCTACAACGCCATTGCCGCTGCCACCGCATCGCTTGAGCTCGGGATCGATCCCGGCACTATAGCCGAGGGGTTGGGGGCATTGAGGTCGGTTCCCGGAAGGTTCGAGCTCGTAGACTGCGGTCAGGATTTCACGGTTGTGGTCGATTACGCCCATACGGACGATGCTTTGAGGAGGGTCCTCATCGCCGCAAGGGGATTATCGAAGGGGAGGGTGATAACGGTTTTCGGGTGCGGCGGCGACAGGGACAGGACGAAGCGACCGCTTATGGGGAGGGTCGCCGCGCTCCTAAGCGATTTCTTCATAATAACATCCGATAACCCGAGATCGGAGGATCCTATGGCCATAATATCGGAGATAATGAAGGGGGTTGAGGATGTTTGTCAGGACAGGAGCCGATATGATATAATTGCGGATAGAAGGGAGGCGATATATAGGGCTATAGGGATGGCGAGGCCTGGGGATCTGGTCGTTATAGCTGGGAAGGGGCATGAGACGTATCAGATAATAGGGTCGGAGGTGAGGCATTTCGACGACAGGGAGGTGGCGAGGGAGGCCTTATCGAAGGGCTATGGGGGTTAAGGGCTTCGAGATGACGGAATCCGAGGTTGCGGCCCTATGCGGGGGAAGGGTTGTGGCGGGAAGGGGGGTATGCAGGGGGGTATCGATAGATTCGAGGACGATAGGAGAAGGGGAGCTCTTCGTGGCTTTAAGGGGCCAGAGGTTCGACGGCCATCAGTTCGTCTTAGAGGCCATATCGAAGGGCGCTTCGGGGGCCATGATATCCGAGGGGAGGGAGGGGATAGCCGGGAAGCTTAATAAAGGTTTCCTGATATCGGTTGAGGATACTTTGGAAGGGCTTCAAAGGCTTGCGGCTGGATGGAGGAAGAGGTTCGAGGTTCCGGTAATCGGGATAACGGGCAGCGTTGGGAAGACCACGACGAAGGAGATGATAGCGAAGGTGTTGTCGATGAGGGGTCCCGTCCTCGTCAACAAAGGGAATCTTAACAATCAGATAGGCCTTCCCTTAGAACTCCTCAAGCTCTCCGAAGAACATTGGGCGGCCGTTCTGGAGATGGGGACGAATTCCCCGGGGGAGATAGCCGCCCTTTGTCGGATAGCATCCCCTACGATAGGCGTTATAACGTCGATAGGGGAGGCCCACATGGAGGGGTTGGGGGATATCGATGGGGTTATAAGGGAGAAGGGGGCCCTCCTTGAATCCCTCCCTCCGGAAGGGCTGGCGATCCTTTTCTCGGACGACCCCAACGTGCTTAGGCTTTCGAATAGGACGAAGGCCAGGGTGGTTACGTATGGGATGGGGCCCGATGCGATGGTTAGGGCGCTCAAGATAGAGGGGATATGGGGCGAAGGGATCAGGATCCACATGGAGGATGGGGATGTCTTAGAGGTCCCGATATGGGGGGAACACAATGGATACAATGCCCTTGCCGCTATCGCTTTGGGAAGAAGCCTTGGGATGGAGAGGGAGGAGGTAGCCGAAGGCCTTCGTATGGTTTCCCCTGCCCCGATGAGGATGGAGGTAAAGGAAGAGGGGGGGATAATCGTAATAGATGACAGCTACAACGCAAATCCTGTATCCATGAGGGCTGCGATAAAGGCCCTGAGGTCTACCCCGGCCAGGAGGAGGATAGCGGTCCTTGGGGATATGCTGGAGCTTGGGAGGATAGAGGAAGCGGCCCACTTTGAGCTCGGCTCCTTCGCGGCGGAGTCCGGGATAGACCTCCTCGTGGCCGTCGGGGATATGTCCGAGGTGGTCGTGAGCGGGGCTTTGAGGAAGGGGATGAGGAATGCGGTGGCATTCGGGAGCCTGGAAGATGCATGTCGGTTCTTAAAAAAGGAGCTTTATCCAGGCGATGCCGTGCTTGTAAAGGGATCGAGGAAGATCGGGATGGAGAGGATAGTGGGTTTTCTATTGGAGGATCTCAGGAGAGGAGGGGCGTCGTAGGTGTTTTACTACATATTTTATAAGCTTCTTTATGTACCGGATTCGCCCTTGGCCGTCTTCAACGTCTTCAGGTATATAACCTTCAGGGCGACCTATGCATCCCTTATGGCGTTAATCCTCATCCTCCTCGTAATGCCGTGGTTCATAAGGAAGGCCAAGGCCCTCGGGATAACGGAGGGGGTAAGGTGGGTGATAGCCGAGACCCATAGCGGGAAGGCGGGGACTCCGACCATGGGCGGGATACCGATCGTCCTGGCAACCATCATCTCCGCCCTCCTCTGGGCCCGTCCGAACGAGCTCGTCCTCATATCGATTTTAGCCCTTTTATGGTTTGGCGGAATAGGCTTTTTGGATGATTACATCAAGGTTGTGAAAGGGAAGGAGCTTGGGCTTTTAGGGAGGTATAAACTCCTTCTCCAAGGGATAGGCGCGGCCATGATAGCCGTCTTTCTCTGGTTCCATCCTTCCAGTTCTTCATATCCATCCCATCTATCCGTCCCGTTCCTCAAAACGCCTATAGACATAGGATTGCTATATATCCCATTCGCGATGCTCGTTATAATCGGTGCGGCTAACGCCGTCAATCTTACAGATGGGTTGGACGGCCTTGCGAGCGGGTGCACCCTCTTTGCAGCCCTGTCCTTCTCCGTCCTATCCTACCTTGCCGGGAACTCCAAGTTCAGCCATTACCTTGGGATAGTGTATGTCCCGGGTGGGGGGGAGCTGGCGATAATATGTGCTATCTTAGCCGGCGTCTCCCTCGGGTTCCTCTGGTTCAACTCGTATCCTGCCCAGGTTTTCATGGGGGATACGGGGGCCATGGCGTTTGGAGGGGCTATAGGGACGATAGCGGTTCTCATAAGGAAGGAGCTCGTCCTGGTTATCGTAGGTGGGATATTCGTGGCCGAGGCCCTCTCCGTCATAATCCAAGTTGCTTCGTATAAGCTCAGGGGCGAAAAGAGGGTTTTCAAGAAGACGCCGCTTCACCACCACTTCCAGGAGAAGGGGTGGGAGGAGCCGAAGATAGTGATAAGGTTCTGGATAGTGGCCATAATACTTGCCCTTATAAGCCTTAGCACTTTGAAGCTTATGTGAAGGGAGGAGCTCGGTGAGAAAGGAAGAGAAACTTATCCTCATATCCTATTTCACTTTGCTTTTAATCGGGCTTGTCCTCATGTTCGAGCTTTCGGAGCTCGATGGAAAGCTTTTCCATAGACAGCTCGCATGGGCCATGTTGGGCATAACGGCCATGTTCTGGATATGGAGGGCGGACGATGGATGGATTTTGGATGGGAAGGTCGTATGGATGCTCTACCTTTTATCCATCTTCTCCCTTGTCCTCGTCTTCACACCGATCGGGATGGAGATAAACGGATCGAGGAGGTGGATAAAGCTTGGCCCTGCAGGCTTACAGCCATCGGAGTTCGCGAAGATCTTCGTGCTCCCGCTCATCTCCCGGGCCCTATCGAGGAGGGGGTGGGGTGAGGGGGCAGGGCCGGTGATCCTCGGTTTTTCCCTCCTACTCCCAGCCCTCCTCCTAATAGGAGCGGAACCGGATTTCGGCTTCGCCATCTTGATCATCGCGGTCTTCTTCGCCATGTCCTTCGCGGCCGGGGTCGGGACAAAGCCCCTTTTGGGGTTTGCCATAGCGGTGGTCTTTATCCTCTCCCTCTCCCTCCTTATCTCGGGGAAGATCGATAGGATCCTTGGATTCATTAGCGGAACGTCCTATCATGTCGTCCAGGCCCGCACGGCCGTGGGGTCTGGAGGTTTAGAGGGGTGTGGTATCGGCGATAGCTGGTATAAATACCATTTCATCCCTTATCCATACTCCGATTCGATCTTCTCGATAATTGGGGAGGAGTTCGGGTTCATAGGGAGCGTGGCCGTCATCCTCCTCTATTGGCTTCTTTCGGGTGCCGGGTTCTCCATAGCCCTTATGGAGGAGGGGGAAAGGAGGATACTTGGGGTTGGGCTATCCTTCGCTATAGGGTTCCAAGCCTTCCTCGCCATGGGTGTAGGGTGTGGGGCATTGCCGCCGAAGGGCTTATGCCTTCCCTTGATAAGCTACGGGGGCTCATCCCTGCTCGCCACATCCATGGCGATTGGGATCCTCCTGTCCATATCGAGGGGGTTGAGGGGATGGTGAACAGGATAGCCATAAGCGGGGGAGGGACCGGAGGTCATACGTATCCGGCGATGGCCGTTGCCGAAAAGCTGAAGGAGCTTGGGGTCGATCTCCTTTTCATAGGCAGGAGGGGCGGGATGGAAGAGGGGGCATGTGCTGAGAGGGGGATAAGGTTCGTCGGCCTTCCCATCATCCCGACCCCGAGAGGGGTTGGGATGGGGTTGTATCTTGGGAGGATCCTTTTGGGAACCCTCGGATCCCTCCTCGCCCTAAGGCGTTTCGGTGCGGAACTCGTCCTCGGGATGGGAGGATATGTCTGCATCCCGGCCGTGGTTTCCGGGAAGATCCTCGGGATCCCCGTCGCCATACACGAACAGAATGCCGTTCCTGGGAAGGCGAATAGGAGGTTGGCGAGGATCTCCGATCTCGTAATGATCTCCTTTGAGAGCTCGAGGAGGCATTTTCCCCCCGGTGTGATGGTCGTGCTCACCGGAAATCCTATAAGGAATGGGATAGTTGGGGTTGGGAAGGGGGAGGCGAGGGAGAAGCTCGGCATAAGGGGGGATATCGGGACCGTCCTCGTGTTGGGTGGTAGTTATGGGTCGAGGAGGATATGCGAGGCCGCTATGGAAGCCATGAGGATAATGAGGGGTAGGGGGGAGGTCCTTCAGTTCATCCTGATCTCCGGACATGCCTTCTACGAGGAGGCCTTGATGAAGGCGAAGGATTTGGGACTGGAGCTCAAGCTCATCCCGTTCTGCCGGGAGATGGGGGTTGTATATGGGGCTTCGGATCTCGTCGTATCTTCGGCCGGTGCCACGACCATAGCCGAGATCTGCGCATGTGGTCTCCCCTCGATCCTCATCCCCAAATCGCATGCGGTGGGAAGGCATCAGGAGATGAACGCCATGGCGCTTGCCTCCGAAGGGGCGGCGGTTGTAATAAGGGAGGAGGAGCTCGGCGGCGAGCCCCTCGCCTCCGAGATATCGAGGATAATGGGGGACGAAGGGCTAAGGAAGGCGATGGGGGAGAAGGCGAGGGCTATCGGAAGGCCCGATGCAGCCGATGAGGTTTCGAGAAGGCTTCTGGAGCTCGTCTCTGGGAGGGGAAGATGAGGAGGGATTGGAGGGAGGTCATATCCAGGGAGATAAGGTGTGAGCTGAGGTGGGATGAGCCGATGTCGTCCCATACATCCTTTGGGATAGGTGGGCCTGCCGACATGCTGGCGATCCCATCGTCCGAGGAAGATGTTATCAAGATCGTCTCGCTTGCGAGGGATATGGATGTTCCCGTCCTCGCCATAGGTGCCGGGACGAACGTGCTCGTCAGGGATAAGGGCATAAGGGGTTTGGTCATCAAGCTATCGGGTGGGATGAAGGGCTTCAGGATATGCGGGGACGCGGTTTTAGCGGAGGCCGGCTCAGGGCTTCCGGAGATCCTCTCGGCATGTGCCGAGGAAGGCCTTGGAGGCCTGGAGTTCGCCATCGGGATACCTGGAACGGTTGGAGGCGCGGTGGTCATGAACGCCGGTGCATGGGGTTATTGTATAGGGGATCTGGTGGATAGGGTTCGGATCTCATCGCTCGATGGGGATATAATGGAGTTCGGGAGGGAGGATATGGAGTTCGGATACAGATGGTCGAGGATGCCTTCCGAAGGCATAATAACTTGGGTTAAGCTCCTGCTTCGGCCTTCCGATCCGGAGGATATAAAGGAGGCCATGAGGGGGTTCCTGGAGATGAGGAGGTCCTCTCAACCGGTGGGGATGAGGAGCGCTGGCTCTGTCTTCAAAAACCCGGACGATTCCACGAAGGCAGGATACCTGATAGAGATGGTCGGCCTTAAAGGGGAGGTATGCGGGGGCGCCATGATATCCGAGAGACATGCGAACTTCATAGTCAACCTCGGGAGCGCCTCCGCCGACGATGTCCTCAGGCTTATAGAGATGGCGAGGGAGAGGGTTCTCTCGTGTTTCGGGATAGGGTTAGAGCTCGAGCTAAAGGTCGTCGGGGAGTAAGGAGGATATCTTGGAGGGTATCGATACCGCGCTTCTTTATAATCCTGCTCCTCCTCCTCTCCATCCGGACGAGCTTGGGGGAGCTATCGAGCTCTTCGCCGTTGAGGATAAGCTCTGTGGAGGTTTACGGGAATAGGTTCGTCAAGGCGGATGAGATCGTTCGCAAGGCCGGGATCTTCCCAGGGGATAACGCCCTCGAGGTCTCCCTTGAAAAGGCTTACAAAGGCATCATGGAGATATCGAGGATAAGGAGGGCATGGGTTTCCAGGGCGATTCCGACGAAGGTAAGGATAAAGGTTGAGGAGAGGGTTCCCATAGCGCTTGTCAAGTGGAAGGACGGGATCGTATACGAGGTGGACAGGGAAGGGGTTCTCATGAAGCTCTCGCCCCCTTCCGAGGGTTCGATCCCAGACCTCCCGATCATCTCGTGGAGGGGTCGTTCGGGCGAACCTCCGGCGAGGCTGATAAAGGATGGGGTTAAGGCCTTGGAGGAGATAAGTTCGGCGAGTCCCTCTTTCGCATCTTGGATATCTGAGGTGGATGTATCGGATCCGGACGTCCTCTCCGTGCGCACGATGTGGGAGGATTGCAAGATCCTCATGGATCCCAAGGAGATAAGGAGGTCCGTGGTGAGGGCTGAGAGGTTGCTTTCCCTTATTGGGGATGTAGAGCTTCTCGACCTAACCCACGAAGACAGGGCGATAGTTAAGAGGAAGGCGGGAAAGAGGTGAAGAGGGTATGGCGAGGAAGGCCATTCGCGTCGGTTTAGATCCCGGGACCACGAAAGTTGCCGTTGTGATAGGGGAGGAGAAGGAGGGGAAGGTCCAGGTAATAGGATATGGTGAAGCCTCTTCCAAGGGATTCAGCAAAGGCATGGTTGTGGACGTCGAGGGCGCGGCGAAGGCGATAGATAAGGCGGTTAAGCAAGCGGAGGAGATGGCTGGGGTTAAGGTGAGGGATGTCCTCGTAAGCATCTCAGGTCCTTACATATCCGGCCACAACACGGTAGGGGTTATAACCGTATCTAAAAGGGGGGGAGAGATAACGGCCAAGGACAGGGATAGGGCTATCCAAGCGGCCATATCGGCCCTTGGATTGCCCCCGGAGAGGCATATAATCCATGTCCTTCCACAGGAATACGTGGTGGACGGGCATGGGATGATAAAGAACCCGGTTGGGATGGTTGGGACGAGGCTTGAGGCCAAGGTCCACGTCATAACGGCCGGGATAGAGCTTCAGAGCCTTGTGAAGAGCGTTCAGAGCGCCGGCTTGAACGTCCTCGACCTCGTCTTCTCGCCCCTTGCGTCGAGCGTCGTCGTATTAACCGACACGGAGAGGGAGCTTGGGACCGCCCTGGTGGACATAGGGGGAGGGACGACGGAGATCGTGATCTTCCAGGGGAACAAGGTCCAGCACTCATCCGTTATAGATTTCGGGGGGGAGATGGCCACGAACGATGTTGCTAAGGTCCTCAGGACCCCGATGGAGGATGCGGAGGAGTTGAAGAAGAGATACGGGACGGTCCTCCCATCGTCCGTCCAGGATGAGGAGACCGTTCAGACGAGGGACATAAGCGGGATGCATACCCAGACTGTCTCGAGGAGGTATCTTGCCGAGATCCTCGAGGCCAGGATGGGGGAGATATTCGGGATGATCAAGGAGGACATAGAGAGGAGCGGATACAGGAGTTCTGTGTCGCTCGGCCTGGTCATAACGGGCGGGAGCTCCTCGCTAAAGGGGATGGCGGAGATGGGGGAGAGGATGCTGGATCTCCCCGTAAGGATAGGGTATCCGAAGGAGATGGAAGGGCTTAGGGGCCCTATCAACTCTCCTTCATGGACGACGGCCCTCGGCCTCGTAAACTATGGGCTGGAGGAGGAGGATACGATCGTCCTGGATAGGGTTGGGATCTGGGACAGGATAAGGGACTGGTTTATGGATATATTCAAATGGTGATTAGGGTTTTCGTGCGCTTTGAGCCGAATCCGAAATTCACTAAAGGAGGGGGTATGTCGGATGTCCTTTGAGGAATACGATCTTCAGAGCTCGGTTTATAGGGCCAAGATATCCGTCGTAGGGATAGGAGGGGCAGGAGGAAACGCCCTAAGGCTTATGGATGAATCCGGGATACAGAACGTCAGGCTTATAGCCATGAACACGGACGTCCAAGCCCTTAACATGCTTGAGGGTAGGGTAGAGAAGTTCCCCCTCGGCCTCTCCGTTACCGGGGGCCTTGGGGCTGGAGGGAATCCGGAGATCGGGAGGGAGGCGGCGGAGGCGGATAAGGAGAGGATAGAGAAGCTCCTCGAGAACACCGACATGGTCTTCATAACCGCCGGGCTCGGAGGCGGGACCGGGACGGGTGCGTCTCCGGTGGTAGCCGAGATAGCGAAGGGGAAGGGGATATTGACGGTGGCGGTCGTCACAAAGCCCTTCTCCTTCGAGGGGTTGAGGAAGAAGGCGATAGCGGAGGAAGGGGTCGGGATCCTCATGGAGAGGGTGGACAGCATAATAGTCGTCTTGAACGACAACCTCCTCGATCCCCAAAAACCCCGTCCTTTTAGGGAGGCGTGTAAGCTTGCCGATGGCATATTGGGGATGTGCGTCCAGACGATCTCGGACCTCATAACCATCCCTTCCTTGATAAACCTCGATTTCGCCGATGTGAGGAACATCATGCAGAATGCCGGACCGGCCCTTATAGGGGTTGGGAGCGCCAAGGGGGAGGGGAGGGCGATGGAGGCGGCGAGGAAGGCCGTGAACTGCCCGCTCCTTGAGAACAGGTCCATAGAGGGGGCTAAAGGCGTCATAATATGCGTAGCTGGTGGTGACGACCTCGATATATCCGAGGTCAACGAGGCCACGAGCTTCATAAAGGAGCAGGCGGATCCCAATGCCCAGATAAAGTTCGGGGCGATGATAGACGAGAGGTTCGACGAAGAGATGAGGGTTATGGTGGTGGCGACGGGGTTCGTCCAAGGGTTCGCCTCGAAGGAAGAGCCCCTGAGCGAGAAGATCATACAATATCCCCACTCCTCCCGCCAAGGAGGGGAGGAATCCCAAGATTCTAAAGAGGTTCCGGCCATATGGAGGTTGGGGAAGGGCAATAAGGTTTCAGGGGGTAGATTTCGGTGATGGGAAGTGATAAGGTTGAGGAGATAATAGAGAGGGTAAGGAAGGCGAGGACGGCCGAGGAGCTGAGGAAGACGGCCGAAGAGGCGATAAGATGGGAGGAGATGGATCCCGGGATGGAGAGGGAGGTCCTCGAGGAGATGGCGAGGATTGCGGAGGGGTGGGATGAGAAGCTCGGGATCGAGGCCCTCAGGATAATGGAAGGCTCGAAATCCCAGGATCTTCCGTTGATCTTGGGGAGGATGGCGGAGGATGCCAAGGAGAAAGGGGTCAGGAAGGAAGCGAGGAGGTTGCTCCACAAGCTCCGAAGCAAAGGGGTTAAGGTAGGAGAAGGGGTTATGGCTTCCCGGAAAGGAGGGGAGGCGATCGCTCCGAAGGAGGGGGTGGGGATCGAGGCTTACAGCAGCCCGATCATCGCACCCCGATTGTCCCATATCATCGCCGTGGTAAACATCGAGGACAAGAGGTTCATGGCGGCATATATAAGCTATAGGCTTGGGGGGATCATAAAGGAGATCCTGGTCGCGGATTCGATGAGGGTATCCAGAAGGAACCTCAGGGAGATCGCCGTTAAGGGCATGGAGGATATGACTGGGGAGGCTATCGAGGTCCCTCACGAATACGCCTCCTGGCTTGTGAACCTATCCTGGGTCACGATGAAGAGGATGGGGGTTTCAATTCCGGGCAAGCTATATAGGGCGAGGCCTGACCTCATAGGGTATGAGGAGCCGGATAGGGCTTATATATACACGATCTTCGATCCGAAGGAGATAAGGCTCGAGGAGTTCCAGGAGAGGCTTGGAGATCTTGGGACCTCCTTCCCTTACCGTGGGTTCCCAGAGGAGAAATACCTTCCTATCCTCGAGAAATACTGGGATCGCCTGGATGAGAAGGTCCTGATATTACCGGAATGGAGGGAAGAGGAGTTGGAGGAAGGGATGATAGTCGAGGCGACGAAGGAGATATTCGCGGATCCGGGCTTAAGGAATGCGACGAAGAGGACCTTGGAGGAGCTGGCCTTCCTATCCTATATCAAGGGGCACAAGGAAGGGGCAAGGCTTTTCACCGCGGCAGCCATCTCCATCGAGGAGATCCCCCCTGAGGAAAACGAGTTCCTTAAGGGGATGGTCTGGGAGATGTTGTTCGGGGAAGAGGAAGAAGAGGAGGGGATCCTTTACCTCCCCTCCCTCAAGGACATATTCGGGCTCGGGATGGTGATGTAAGTCGATAGAACCTAATCAGCCGTAGAGGGGGCCGAATGCTGCGCACGCCCTGAAGTCCGCCCCTTCCCCTTCGCTCGTCCCAAAAAGGCCCCATTGATGGGGACGGAATATCCGTTCCTCCGGGACGTTGTGCATGGCCACGGGTATCCTGAGGATGGAGGCAAGGGTTATCAAGTCCGCGCCTATGTGTCCGTAGGAGATAACCCCGTGGTTTGCTCCCCAGTTGGCCATGACGGAGTAAACATCCCGGAATGCACCTCTCCCCGTGGTTATGGGGACAAACCACGTGGTGGGCCAGGTCGGGTTCGTCCTCTCGTCGAGGATCTCGTGAACCCTATCGGGGAGTTCTATCGTATACCCCTCCGCTATCTGGAGGACGGGCCCTATCCCATGGACCATGGCCAGTCTGGACAGCGTGACGGGCATCCCTCCCCTTGTCCTGAACCTCGTCGACCATCCTCCCCCTCGGAAATACTCGAGGATTGCGCAATGCCAAGTCGTGGCCTCAAGGCACCTGTCCACCTCCTCCGAGGTGATCTCCCACCACGGCTTTATGGCCGGTTTCCCATCTATCTCCTGCTGTCCGGTTCCGTCCAGGGCCGCTGGACCGGAGTTTATCAGGTGGATGAACCCGCCCTCCGCCATCCCTTCCGGATCCCAGCCGGTTACGCGCTTAACCGCCTGGGGGCTCCAGTATGTCCTGACATCGGCGAATATCTGGGCGGTGCCTGTCAGGAGGTGTCCGAAAAGCATCGTTATCCCGTTTAGATAATCGTTTTCGGTGGCCAATATATAAGGCTGGCGTATGCCGTTCCAATCGAAGGATGAGCAGAGGATCGCCTCCATGAAATCCCCGTTTGGGAAAAGATCCGTCCATTGGCGTTGGCCCTGGAACCCCCCGGCTATTGCGTTATGGCCAAGGGCTTCTTCCGGATACCCGAGTTCGGCCAGGCGCGGATTCCCTACCATTATGTCCCTGGCTATAATCGCCATCTTCACGCTTATCTCCCATGCCCTGTCCTTCTCCTCCCTTGTGAGCTGTTTTTCCGGAGGGTTGTAATCCTTCCCCTCCTTGCAGTATCTCTTCACCCAAGCCATGGCGCGCTGGAACTCCTCCGGATCGTAGATCCCCCTCTCCATCCTCCTTACGAACTCCACCATGTCCACGGTCATGACCCTCATCCCGAGGTATCTCTCGAGGAAGGAATGATCTACGATGGAGCCCGCTATGCCCATCGATACGTTTCCCATTGACACGTATGTTTTACCCCTCATCGTTGCGACCGCCAATCCGGCCTTCGCAAAGCGCAGGAGTTTCTCCTTCACGTCCTCCGGGATCGTGGTATCCGTCGCGTCCTGGACATCCCTTCCGTATATGCTGAACGCCGGAAGGCCCTTCTGGGCATGGGCCGCCATGACGGCGGCGAGGTATACGGCCCCGGGTCTTTCGGTCCCATTAAATCCCCAAACGGCCTTGGGCATATGGGGGTCCATATCCATGGTCTCGGAGCCATAGCACCAGCAAGGGGTTACGGTTATGGATACGCCAACCCCCTCCCTTTCGAACTTCTCGGCGCATTGCGCAGCCTCTGAAAGGCCGCCTATGCATGTATCGGCTATGACGCATTCAACCGGAAGCCCGTTCGAATGCCTGAGGTTCTCGGAGAGGAAGCTCGCCACGGCCTTAGCCATGTTCATCGTCTGTCCTTCGAGGGATTCCCTTACCCCACCTCGACGCCCATCTATGGTGGGACGTATCCCTATCTTAGGCATTCCGCCCTTAAGCCTGTTCTTCGGTTCGTTCCTCTTGTGCATCCTCTCATACCTCCTTCTCTATCATCTCCGATATCATCCTCACCCTTTCGATATCCCCTCCGGGAGGGAGCTCGTCGGAGATCCCGAGGACGAGGTTTCCAGAGGGCCAGAATAGCTCGAGGATTTCGGAAACGGTTCTCCTGAGCTCCTCCACCGGGGTGAAGGGGAGGAAGGCGGTTGCCGGAATCCCATCCATAAGTATTATCTCATCCCCAAGCACGTCCTTGAGCTCCCGAACGGTCCACGGTCCTTGGGGCAATGGGGTTAGGGCCTCGAGGGCGTCGAATCCGCTATCCTTGAACAAGGGGAGGAGGAGCTTCGCATCCCCGTCGACATGACAGTGGGTGAACTTCCCAGCCTTATGGAGCTGTTCGTTCCTCCTCTGGTAGTAAGGGAGGTGCCATTTCTTGAATATGCTTGGGCTTATGAGCCAGTCGTGTATATGGTCCCCGAAGTTTATCTGCTCTATCGGAACCCTTTCGGCGAGCTCGAAGAAAGGGTCGTCCGTTTCCTCTATCGCCTTTAGAAAGCGCTCCGTTTCCTTCGGATGATCGTATAGGGCATAATGGGCTTCCTCGAAGCCCATGTAGTCGAGGATGAGCCTCTGGACAGGGGTATGGCCGTAGCAGAAGAAGATAGAGCCCAAGGTATCCCCGTATTCCCTCTCTACCTCTTTTATAACCTCCTCGTTAAAGCCGTATTCCTGATTTCTCAAGACATACTCCATTATCTCGAAATCCGATATATCCTTTATAGGGAACTCGACTATGTATGAGGAGTCCTCGGTGAGACGTCTTGCCGAACGCAAAGTGCCCTTCGGCGTTTTGGTCTCCGTTATGATGAGTTCTCCCTCCTGCCATGTCTTCTCCTCTATGCCAGATCCTTCCCTATAGCGCACGTATGGTCCGAGGTAAATCCTTATCCCGGCATCGAGCTCCTTGTGAAGCCCTTGAAGGGTCAAGCCCTCATACCTTTTGGGGATGGTCCCCCATTTCCTATTCATCCTGAACCAGTGATCTATCCTCGGGTCCCATGGTGGCTTGTCGGGCTTCCTTTTCCTGAAGACGGCCTCAAACCTTTCCCTGTGTGTCATCCCTCTCCCTCCTTCTTTACGCTGGGACACGGTATAAGGGGGATCCTATGTCCATCCCGCAGCCGTTTTGGATTATAGCATATTCCTGTTAGGAAGATCAAGGGCTGAAGTGGCGGGCCGTCCACTTACGAAGTGGAACAGGGGCGAATAAGGGCACGCCCAACATGGTTGGGCTCCTACCCCTCCCTTGGCGGAGGGGCCAGCACGTTGAACGTTCAAACGTTCCAACGTTTATTACACAAGGGGTAGCAGGCCAATCATATTGGCCGTTAGCACGTTAAACGTTCCAACGTTACAAGGGGGGTAGCAGGCCAATCGCATTGGCCGTATGGGAATTGATGATGCAGTAGGGGCAGGCCCCCGTGCCTGCCCTGTTCTTGGGCAACCACAGGGGGTTGCCCCTACAACAGATCCTCTCAGGCTCAAATGAAGGGGTGGGCGGCGCAGTCGGGTCGGCCGGCACGAGGTCTTGACAAAAGGTGGGGTGAGATGTTATATTTTTCCATGGAGGCCGTTGGCTTAGGAAGGGGGGGTTAGGATTGGGAGGAGGAGGGAAGCTGATAGTTTTCGAGGGGTTGGACGGCTCTGGGAAGTCCACCCAGGTTCGGATCCTCTCGGAATTCCTGAGAGGAAAGGGATATAACGTCGTGGTCACGGAATGGAACTCCTCGAGGGTCATATCCAAGGTGTTGAAGAGGGCCAAGAGGGCGAGGATGCTGGATCCGATTTCGTTCAGCATGTTTCACGCTGCCGATTTCATAGCCCGTCTCGAAAGCGTTATAATCCCCTCCCTTCAGGAAGGGGATATAGTGATAGCCGACAGGTATATATACACGGCCCTCGCAAGGGATAGGGCGAGGGGTGCGAGGAGCTCGTGGATCGAAAACATCTACTATATGGCCCCGATCCCTGATATCTCGATTTACTGCTGGGTCTCCCCGGAAGAAGCCCTTAAGAGGGTTATTTCGAAGAACAGAAGAGGGATTCCCAAGTATTACGAAGCGGGGATGGATATACATCCGGAGCTTTCTCCGAAAAAAGCATTCCTTCTTTTCCAGTCCGAGATGGAGAGGTATTACGATGAGCTCTTGAGGGATGGCAAGCTCGTCAAGGTGGATATGACGAGGTCTGTCGAGGAGACGGCGAACGAGATAAGGGAGCTTGTGATCCCGATCATCGAGGGGAAGGGTAGGAGGTGGAGCTATAAGACGGGGGGATCGAGCTGGACGGCGAAAGGTCCTTTTACAAACAACCTTGAGAAACACGGGCTTCCCGGGAAGATAATAGCTGTGGAAGGGGTTCCGGGATCGGGGACGACGCTTCAAAGCTCGATGCTTCACGATGCGCTGAGGATGTCGGGCGTGGAATGCCAGATAATAGGCCTTGACAGGTCGTGGATCTCCTCACAGGCTATGGATATAGCTATCTCCAGCGATATCCTCTCGCCGTTGACGAGGCTCATGATATCGGCAAGCGAGATGGCCTTCCATACATACCAGATCGCGCTTCCCATCCTTAAGAGGGGAGGGGTAGTCATATGGGATAGATACCTCATATCCATACTTGCCGAGGCGATGGCGAGGGGGGTTCCGCGGTCCTTCCTCAGGGATTTTCCACATAACATAACCTTTAAGCCCGATCTGATGCTCTACATAAGCATGCCATATGAGAAGGCCATCGACAGGATGGGGGGCGGATCCATCGGATGGGCCATGGAAGGCGGGAGGAGATATAGAAGGGGGTTTTTCAAGATAATGGAGGAGCTGGCGAGAAGGGAAGGGTGCGTGGTTGTGGATGGGGATGAGACGAAGGAAGAGGTTTTCGGGAGGATATTAAAGGCCGTCGAGCCGCTAATACCACAGCTTGGGTTCGCAGGAGGTCCCGATCCGGCCCTTTCCGAGGTAATAGGGCTTTTTCAGAGGTGCAATCCACATCATGCCCATTCGTGGAAGGTCCACGATCTCGCCCTTTCCATATTCGATGGGATTCGGGATCTCCATGGGCTTGGCGATAGGGAGAGGAGGATATTGTCATATGCTGCGATCCTTCACGACATCGGCTACTGCATAGGGGCGTCGAACCATAACGAGCATACGATGGAGATAATAACCGAGACGGATTTCTCGGAGCTCGATCCGGAGGATAAGGAGCTTATGGCGGTCGTGGCCTACATGCACAGGGGGAGATGGGACGACTGGGATTTCAGGTATCTCGTGGACCTTGAGGGCGAAGCCCAGGCGGTTGCCATGAAGCTCGCCTCCATACTGAGGATAGCGGATGGGCTCGACTGCGAGGACAGGCAGGTGGTCCATGGGGTAAGGTGCTACGTCGACGAGAAGAATATATGCCACGTAGATCTCAGAAGCCTTTCATGGGCTACCCCGGAAAAGGCGAGGGCTTTCTATAAATCCGACCTGTTCCATATGACATACGGCGTCCCGCTCGTGATAGAATGGAATGGGATGGAAAGGAAGGGAATTCAGGGGGGTGAGGCTTGAATGAGGAAAGAGGAGTTAGCGAGATGGGCGGTTTGGATCGTTGTCCTCATCCTTCTTGTCATCCTCTTCTCACATCCACAATGGGCGGCGTTTGAGAGGAAAATAGACCAGGTGGTGGAGCAACTCGAGGGCATAGGGGAGGGCGGCCCCCACTTGCCTCCAACTATAAACAGGCCGACGAGCATCCTCGCAACGCTCATAATAGCCGGGATATTAGGAGGGCTTCTCTCCTTCAGGAGGAGGGCCACATCCCTTCAGATAAGCGTCTTGCAAGCCCATATGGGCCTGAGCATAGCATCGGCCATGATGATGATAATAATAGGAAACAGCCTCGCAAGGGCCTTCGGCCTCATGGGCGCCGCGAGCATAGTCAGATACAGATATAACCTCGCCGATCCAAAGGAGGGGAGCTCGCTCATAGCCGCCCTCGGAGTAGGGATAGCATGTGGCGTGGGGCTCTATTCCCTCGCCGTCCTCGGAACGATTGTGGCCATCATAGCGCTTAACATCGCCCGGCTCGCCCCTGAATCGGCATTCCACTTCCTCCTAAGGCCGACGAGGACATGGCAGCTCACCATAACGACGACGGATCCCGAGGGAACGATGGAGAGGATGGTAAAGCTGTTCAACTTGAAGGGCATAAGGCACACCATGACATCGTATTCGAGGGACGAGGATGAGGCCGAGATCGTCTTCAGGATACAGGCGGATGCGAGGATAGATAGGGATTCGCTGACGAAGGAGATGATGATAGAGCCGGTGACGGAGATATCCTGGAAGGAAAGGGACCAATGAAGGGCCTCGTATTCATCGTCCCCTTTCTCCTTTTAGCCCCCTCGCTTCCCTTGGCACAGGATTCCGGGAAGATATCGTTCGACGGGTATATTCAAGCAAGATGGGTTTATGATTCCAGGCCTGATAAGGTCCCACGGACGACGTTCTTCATCCACAATGCGGCTTTTGAGCTCAAGGCGGATATAGGGAAGAGGATGAGGGCGGATTTGAAGATCACCGAAAGCTCGGGAAACCTCATTATAGAAGATGCGTTCCTCAGATGGAAGCCGGTGATGGAAGCGGATATAAGGTTCGGGAGGCTTAAGATGCCCTTCAGCAGGGAGGAGCTTAAAGCCCCGACGGAGCTCGTGACGATAGGAAGGAGCTGGATAAACGGCATCATGGAGGGCATGGCGCTTTTAGGGAGGGATACAGGGGTTAACATCGAGATCTCGAAAAGGGCTGTTGGCTTGGAGTTCATCCTATCTTGGGGGGTTTTCAACGGGACGGGCCTTATAAGCTATAAGGATATAGATAATCCGAAGCAATACGCTGGGAGGTTGGAGATCTCCTCTCCTAAAGGCATTATGGGTGTAGGATTGAATGGGGTATGGAGGAGGGAAGGGGATGGGATGGCATGGGGGATTGGGGCCGATTTCTCCGCAAAGCCTTTTGGGGCGCTTTGCTTAGAAGGGGAGGTTATAGGAGGAAGGGGAATGGGATCCGAGGCCTTTGGCGGATACCTCGTCGGATCCTGTCCATTCGATAAGCTTGAACCGTTCATCAAGGCGGAGTTCGGGGAAGGGAACGGAAGGAGGAGGATATCCGCCTGCTTAGGGCTTAATTATTATCTCAGCAAGGACTTAAGGGTTCAAGGCCAGCTCGAGGGGATAGCGAAGGGGGAGGAAAGCTATCTCCAGATATCCTGCCAAGCCCAGGGGAGATACTAGCGAATTGCGAAAGGCGAAGGGCGAATTGCGGAAAGTGAGAAATGGCGCTCTGTCTTTTCGCAATCCGATATCCTTGTAGGGGCAGGCCCCCGTGCCTGCCCTGTTTTTTGGCAACCACAGGGGGTTGCCCCTACAAGAGATCCTCCCATGCTCAAATGCAGGCGATGCATTAAGGGAGGATCCCTTTCCCTTGACCGGCAGATCGAAATTATGGTATTATCGATGCCAAGGGCTGGGGAAAGGAGGGGAGATGGTGAAGATCGCCATATGCAATGAGCTTTTCGAGGGTTGGGATATAGGGAGGATCGCATCCTATGTCGCCGAGCTCGGATACGATGCCATAGAGATAGCCCCTTTCACCATAGCGCATTCGGTCGATGAGGTCTCCGCGGAGAGGAGGAAGGAGATAAGGAGCGTGGTGGAGGATAGGGGGATAGAGGTTGCCGGACTCCATTGGCTGCTCCTCTCTCCCCCTGGGCTCTACATAACCCATCCGGAGGAGGAAGTTAGGGAGAGGACGGCGTCCTACCTTATATCGCTCGTCGACTTCTGCGCGGACCTCGGTGGAAAGGTCATGGTTATAGGATCCCCGAGGCAAAGGGATCTAATGGAAGGGGTATCGTATAGCGATGGCTGGCGTTTTGCGGAGGAGGTTTTCAGGAAGGCGGTGAAGGCCGCTGAGGATAGGGGGGTTATCCTCTGCTTGGAACCTCTGCACCGTTCCATAACGAACTTCATAACCACGGCATCGGAGGCGGTGAGGATGATAGACGCAATTGGGAGCCCGTCCTTCAAGTTGATCCTCGACGTCTACAGCATGGGAGGGGAGGAGATGCCGAGGGATGAGTTGATAAGGACGTATTCGCGTTACCTCGCCCACGTCCACATAAACGACGACAACAAGAGGGAGCCAGGATCCGGTTCCGTGGACTTCGGGCCTATAATGAGGGCGCTTTCGGAGATAGGATATGAGGGATATGTATCGGTGGAGGTTTTAGATCTCGGCTATGACGATCCTCGGGAGATAGCGAGGAGGAGCATAGAGAGGATAAAGGCCGAAATGGCATGAGATACGTCATATTCAATGCCGATGATTTCGGCAGATCGAAGGAGATAAACGATGCCGTCGCGATGGCATATGAAAAGGGCGTTCTGACATCCGCAAGCCTCGTGGTCACCGGCGATGCCTTCTCGGATGCTGTCGAGATAGCGAAGGAGCTCGAGCTCGATGTGGGCATCCATATAGTCCTTGCCTTGGGAAGGGCGGCATCCCATCCATCCTCCATCCCCCACATAGCCGGACGGGATGGAAGCTTGCCTTCAAGCCCCGCGAAAGCCGGGTTCCTTTACTTCCTCGATCCAAGGGCGAGGAGGGAGATAGCTTTGGAGATAGAGGAACAGTTTAGGATATTCGAATCGACCGGGCTTAGGATGGACCATGTTAACGGACATACGAACCTCGACATGCATCCGAGCGTGTTCCCGATCGTCCTTCGCCTTGCGGAGGGATATGGGGCGAAGGGGATCAGGATCCCAAGGGATGAGCTCCTCCTCTCCCTATATCACGATAGGAGGAATTTTGGGAGCAAGATAGGATGGGCTTTGGCCTTTTCGATCCTTTGCAGGGCGGCCTTGAGAAGGCTTAAGGGTAGCTCCCTTAAATACACGGATCGGGTTTACGGCCTCTTCCAGGCCGGGGCCATGAGGGAAGGGTATGTCCTATCCATCCTGGATAGGATGAAGGCCTTCTCCGCCGAGATATACCTTCATCCGAGCATGGTAGAAAGCGGGGAAAGATATGGGCCTAATCCCGGGGACCTCAGAACCCTTTTGTCCCCGAGGGTCAAGGAGGCCGTAGAGGAGAGGGGGATAAGGCTCTGTAGCTATAGTTCCCTTCCGGAAAGGGGTGAGAGGATTTGGAATTCGTTGAAATATGCGTAATCCTCCTGATATTGGCGAGTTGGATCTACTGGATCGTGGCCCTTCGGTCTTTCGACGAGTTCGTAACCGAAAGGAAAAAGGAAGCCCAAGAGGATTTCACGCCCCCCGTCTCGATCCTTAAGCCTGTCAAGGGCTTGGATCCCTATGCCTATGAGAACTTCGCGAGCTTCTGCACACAGGATTATCCCGAATACGAGGTCATATTCGGCGTTATCGGCCATGAGGATCCCGCCCTTCCCGTCATAGGCAAAATCATGAGGGATTTCCCGGACAGGAAGGTAAAGGCGGTGGTGGCAAAGCCCATCGGATCCAATAACAAGGCCAGCATACTCTTTCACCTGTCCAAGGAGGCGGAATACGATATCTTCGTCATAAACGACAGCGATATGAGGGTCGATCCGAGCTACTTAAGGAGGGTTATCGCCCCGCTTCGCGATCCAGATATTGGGATGGTCACCTGTTTCTATAAAAACGGAATGGTGGAGAACCTCGTTGCCAAGGTGGAGGCGTTGATGATAAACCTCATATATTTCCCTTCCGCGCTTATAGGGCTTTTTAAGCTCGGGATGCCATATGCATTTGGCGCGACGATGGCAGTGCGACGCAACGATCTCGAGAGGATTGGGGGGTTCGAGCCCATCCTCTCGCACATAGTGGACGATTACATCCTCGGGTTTAAGATCGGGAAGGAGCTTAAGAAGAAGATATATCTATCGGACTACATGCCTACGAACGTCATGGGAGAGGTGAAATGGGGCGATTTCTGGAACAGGCAGGTGAGATGGATGAAGGGTGCTTGGATCGGTCGAAGGAGACAATACCCTGGGATGTTGCTTCTCTTCGCAATCCCGATCTCCTTTATTTACTGGATCCTCTCCGGATTTTCCCCGATCTCAACCTGGTTTCTGGGGACATCGATCATAATACGGACTGCCATAAGTTGGACCATAGCTGGCTACATAGGGCGTGAGGAGATGAGGAGGTGGCTTTGGCTCCTCCCCGTATCGGACCTCCTCTACGCCGTTCTCTGGGCTTATGCTATGGTCGGGAACAAGATAGACTGGAGGGGTGAGAAGTATAGGATAGGGGAAGGAGGGCTTCTCATACCCTTAGATCAGGATCGTTATGGCTTCTTCGGTGAGATCCTGCGCTATATGAAGTTGCGAAAATGAAAAAGGGGAGGGGATACGGGAATGGTAAGGGTTGCGATGTTGAGCTTCGCACATGTCCATGCGGAGGGGTATGCGAAGGAGGTCGAATCGATCCCCGAAGCGAGGATAGTGGCCGTTTGGGATGAAGATCCGGAGAGGGGGAAGGAAGCTGCGAGAAGGCATAACGTTCCTTTCTTCGAGAAGCTCGAGGATGTCCTGGAGATGGAGGAGGTAGATGGGGTGGTCTTAAACGCCCCGACATCCATGCATGGGGAGATAATTAAAAAGGCGGCCAGGGCTGGGAAGCACGTGTTCACGGAAAAGGCGTTGACTATAACGACGAAAGAGGCGGACGAAGTGGTCGAGGCGGTCGAGGGCTCCGGGATAAAGTTCATGATATCCCTGCCATCGAGGTGCCGGCCGGAGATTTTGTTCGCGAAGAGGGTTGTGGAGGAAGGGATAATAGGGAGGGTAGCGACGGCAAGGGCGAGGATAGCGCATTCGGCGGCGCTCGACGGATGGTTCGGGCCGGGGAACTGGTTTAGGGACGAGAGGAGGGCAGGAGGAGGGGCGTATTTCGACCTCGGATGCCATAGGGTGGACGTAATAAGGTGGCTTTTGGGGGAGCCATATTGTGTGATAGCACGTGTTAATAACTTTTCCGGAAGCTATGAGATAGACGACAACTCCGCAGCCGTAATAGAGTTCAGGAATAAGGCCCTTGCTATGATAGACGTGACATGGGTTCATAGATCCGGACCGAACCCCCTGGAGCTTTACGGGACGGATGGTTCCCTCATAATAGGGTATGAAAGGATGATGTTGACGAGCAGCATGCTGTCTAAGGAGGAGGCGGAGGAGATGACGAGGAACCTCCCATCGCCCCTTCCTTCCCCCTTAAGACAGTGGATAGATGCCATCGATAAGGGGAGCCCCATGACGATAACGGTCAGGGATGGGAGGAACCTGACCGAGCTCCTGGAGGCCACATACATATCTGCGAGGGAGGGAAGGGCGGTATACCTTCCCATTTAGGGGAAAGAGGTGGTTTGGCTATGAGAGACGCGATGAGGATGTGGGGATATTCGAGGATGTGCGTCCTGACGGCCCTTACGGCGGCTATCTACGCCGCAGTCCTCATACCTTTCAAGCCCATAACGATAATCCCGGGGTTCACGGAGGTGAGGCCGGCAAGCGTTATACCGATCATATGTTCCATAATGTTCGGTCCGGCAGGAGCATGGGGATCCGCCTTCGGGAACCTGATAGGGGATCTTTTCGGAACCCTCGGTCCTGGAAGCATATTCGGCTTCTTCGGGAACTTCCTTTATGGCTACATCCCATATAAGCTTTGGAACATCTTCGGAATGCCATCGCCCACAACCGGGAGGGGGGTTCTGGCCATCCTCATATCAGCAGCCATCTCCTCCATAACATGTGGGGTTTTCATAGGATGGGGTGTAGACCTTCTCGGGTTCGTCCCCTTTGCAACGCTGGGGAACATAATATGGATCAACAACCTTCTGGTATCCGCTATCCTCGCACCGCCCCTCCTTATCTTGCTTTTGGAAAGGGCCAGGAGATGGGGATTGCTATACACCCAGGTCATGGCCGAGGGGGATCTAAAAGGGCCTGGCCTATATATCATTGGCCTTATCCTCCTCGTAGTAGGATCCATAGGTGGGCTTATCGCAGGAAACGCCATCTCGTTCGGGATATACAAATCCCAGATAGGGAGCGTTGGGATAGGCACCGGCCTCCTGCCCTTTATAATGTCCATCCTGGCAGGCGCAGCCCTTATTTGAAAGGGGGGATTTCATGGAGCCGACCTTGCTAATAGGATACGATGTTGAGAGCAACGATCCGAAGGTATTGGAGGATTTCCTCCTTAAGGCTTCGAGGATACACGAGGAGCTCGATGCACCCTGCACCTTGTTCGTCCTCGGTAGAAGCCTCGAGATGGCTCCCGACATCTTCGTAAGGGTTGCAGCCGGTTCCGGGATGTTCGACATCCAGCAGCATACCTATTCCCACCTCCCTCTGAAGTCCGTCGTCATAGAGTCCGATAATGGGGTTACGATGTTCTGCAGGGGAGGGAGCCTCGATGAGATAAGGGAGGAGGTTGGGAAGACGAAGAAGCTCATTTCGGAGCTCCTCGGATTGGAATGCATAGGATTGACCGGGCCGAACGGATACTATAGGGGCCTTATGGACAGGCCCGACATACTCGAGGTCCTCCATGAGCTCGGGATAAGGTTTACAAGGACATATGCGAGGAACGAGAAGGATTGGCAGCCCGTCCCCTTTGAAGTCCAGCCTTTCTTCTACGAACCCCAGGGGTTCCCGGATATGATGGAGTTCCCGGTCCAGGGCTGGCAGGACTGCATATGGAGGGAGATCCATGGATGGGAAAAGGTTGACCTGTATCTCGAGATGCTTTTCGAGGGCTTGGAGTTTATGGCATCAAGGGGCCTGACCTGGTGTTACTGCGGGCACGATTGGAGCAGCATAAAGGGAGATCCGGATATGAGGATAATGAGGGAGTTCATAAGGCGTGCGAAGGAAATGGGCTTCAGGCTTACATCCTACAGGGATTACTTCGAGGAGGCAAGCAGGTCTCGGGATAGGTAGAACCTCAGATCGCATCTTAAGCATCTCGTAGCCTCGGCAACGGCCTCTTCCTCCGTGAAGCCCATCTCCACCTCTTCGAAATTATGCTTCCTTTCCTCAGGTGGGAGGTGACGAGGCTTGAGGCGGGGAAGGGAGGCGAAGCCCTCTATCCTTCCCATCCACATGCTCGGCCTATCTTCCACCAGCCTCTCCTCTATATCCCCTTCTCCTCCAAGGAACTTATCTATAGACGATGCCGCTATCCTCCCATGTGCTATTGCCTCTATAACAGATGATGGGCCGAGCACGGCATCGCCGCCCGCGAAAACGCCCCTTCTACTCGTCTCCAGATCGTCCCCAACCTCTATCGTCCCTTGTCTCGTCAACCTCAGATCGAAGCCGGGTGGAACCTCCACCCTCTGCCCTATCGCTACTATAACGGTATCGAAACGGATCGTCCTCTCGGATCCTTCGATGGGTATTGGACGAGCCCTTCCGGTGGAATCCGGCTCCCCAAGCCTCATCTTTATAAGTTCCACCCCGAGCCCATCGCCCATGTCGAGGATCCTCACCGGAGCGACGAGATACTCTATTTTTATCCCTTCTTCTAAGGCTCCCTCTACTTCCTCTTCCAAAGCCGGCATCTCCGCCCGGGTCCTCCTGTAAAGTATGGAGACATCCTTCGCCCCGAGCCTGACGGCGACGCGCGACACATCTATGGCTACGTTCCCCCCTCCTATTACCCCGACGCGCTCTCCTATTTCAACCCGTTCCCCGCGATTCACGCGCTTCAGGAAGGATAGCCCGTCGATGACCCCTGGGAGGTCCTCCCCTTCTATCCCAAGCCTTACAGGGCGATGGGCTCCCGTCGCGACGAAGATGGCATCGAACCCTTCTGAGAAAAGCTCATCGAGGGACTCGACTTTCTCGTTCAGATGCAAGGCTATACCGGTGGAAAGTATCTCCCTCACCTCCTCTGCAAGGACGTCCCTCGGCAACCTGTATTCTGGAATTCCAAACCGCATCATCCCGCCAGGTTCCGGATCTGCGTCGAATAGATCGACCCCATGGCCAAGCATTCGCAGATAGTATGCGGCCGTCAGGCCGGCAGGCCCAGCACCTATCACCGCCACCCTCTTCCCGGTATCCGGCCTCGGATTACGGATCTTCGGTGGCGAGGCGTTATCCGCAACAAACCTCTTAAGCAGCCGTATGGCTATGGGCTCGTTGAGTTCCGACCTTCGACATCCGTCCTCACATGGATGGGTGCATATCCTCCCCAAAACCTTCGGGAACGGCACCTTCTCACGTATAGTGGCAAGGGATTCCTCAAACCTCCCCTCCGCTATCAACCTGACATACCTTGGAACATCTATTTGCGCCGGACATAGATATTTACAGGGGATGAGCACCTCCTCACGCGGCCTTCCGTCGAAATCCACCTTATCCCTTAAGGCACCGGTCGGACATACCTCAACACATGAGCAACAGAACCTGCATCCGGACTCCTCAAGGCTCATCTCCGGAGGAGCTCCTGCGAAGGAAGATCGACCGCGGTAGATGAATCCGATGGCTCCTATGCCTCGTAAATCCCGGCATACCTTTATGCAGCGCTCGCAAAGTATACACTTGTTCCTGTCTATCAGGATGAGGGGCTCGTCCTCTATAACCGACAACCCCCTGGGCCTGTATTCCGGGTACGGAAGGTCCTCGGGAAGCCCGATCTCGGAAACGACGGCGCGAAACTCGCGCACTTCCCATTTCCGGGAAGGGCGCTCTTCAATCGGGACCCCGTATTCGCAGGTCTGGAGGTCGCATTCGTCCCACTTCGGGCACAACAAACACCTGGTATTCGGGTAATCGGTAAGTAAAAGCCATAGCGTATGCTTCCTGAGGTGCTTGAGGAGCTCTGTGTTCGTGTGAACCACCATTCCAGGGGTAACGGGCAAGGTGCAGGACGTATGGACCCCCTTCATCCCCTCGACTTCGACGATGCACAGCCTACATGCCCCTGTTGGCGTCAAGCTCGGATGGTAGCAAAGCCTCGGTATATGGATTCCAGCTTTATCGGCAGCCTGAAGGACGGTCGCCCCATCCTCCACATCTACCTCCAGGCCGTCTATGGTGATCCTCGCCATCCTCAACACATCACCTCACTTGATCGCATGTTCCGGACATTCCACAATACATGCGCGACATTTTATGCAGATCCCTTTATCTATCACGGGATAGCTTCCCCTTTGCCAGGATATGGCTTTGACGGGGCATACGCGCGCACATCTTCCGCACTTCGTGCACCTTTCTTCGTCGACCTCAAATCTCAGCAATGGCACGCAAACCCCTGCAGGACACACCTTTTCCCTTATGTGAGCTTCATATTCGTTGCGGAAATATCTGATAGTGGTCAGGACGGGGTTCGGCGCCGTCTTCCCAAGCCCGCAAAGCGCCGTCTCCTTTATCGTATTTCCCATCGTCTCCAGGAATTCGATATCCTTCTCCTCCCCTTCCCCCTTCGTTATCCTGTCGAGCACCTCGAATATGCGCGCCAGGCCGACCCGGCATGGAACGCATTTCCCGCAGGATTCGGCCATCGTAAAGCTTAGGAAAAACCTCGCCATATCCACCATGCAGCTCGATTCGTCGAGGACTATCAGTCCACCGGAACCCATGATCGCCCCAGTTTGGGTTATAGATTCGTAATCTATGGGGGTATCGAGCAGGGCCTCCGGGAGGCATCCTCCCGATGGCCCCCCGATCTGCACCGCCTTGAACCCGTATCCCCTCCTGGCCATCCCTCCTCCGGGTCCGAATATAAGATCTCGCAGCGTCGCCCCCATCGGCACCTCTACCAGGCCTGTGTTCTTCACCTTCCCGGCTAAGGCGAATACCTTTGTCCCTTTGCTCGTCCCGGTGCCAACGGAGGAGAACCAATCGGCGCCTTTCAATATTATCTGCGGGACGTTTGCGAGCGTTTCGACGTTGTTTATCACCGTTGGCTTTCCCCATAATCCCTTCTGTGCTGGGAAAGGAGGCCTTGGCCGAGGGCTTCCTCGGAATCCCTCGATGGATGCTATTAGCGCCGTCTCCTCCCCGCAGACGAAAGCCCCTGCCCCCTCCTTTATCGTTATCCCGAAGGAGAAATCGGTCCCAAGTATCCTCTCCCCGATAAAACCTCTCCTTTTCGCCTGTTCCAAGGCTATCCGCAGGCGCTTTATGGCCAATGGATACTCCGCCCGGCAGTAGATAAACCCTTCCGATGCGCCAACGGCATAACCCGCTATGAGCATCCCTTCTATGACCGAATGCGGGTCGCCCTCGAGCACGCTTCTATCCATGAAGGCACCGGGATCCCCTTCGTCGGCATTGCATATCACGTATCGGGTATCCCCCGGAGCTTCACGACCGAGCTTCCATTTCAAGCCCGTCGGGAAACCGGCGCCACCCCTTCCTCGAAGGCCGGAACGCATCACCTCATCTATGACTTCTTCAGGGCTCATTTCGAGAAGGGCTTTGCGAAGGGCGCTATATCCACCAGCCGATATGTATTCCTCGATGTTTTCCGGATCTATCTCCCCACAATTACGCAATACCCATCGAAGCTGTCCCTCGAAGAACCTGTGGTAATCCTCCTTGACCAACAGCCTCCTCACCGGCTCGCCCTTCACGAGGTGTTGCTCGACTATCTCAGGGACATCCCCCACTTGGACGCGCTCGTAAGTCCATCTATGGCCATCCGGAGGGATCAGGTCGACCAGGACATCCCTAAAAAGGCCCCTGTCGCCGGTGCGCACGACCTCGTATCGATCCGAGATCCCACGTATTTCCAGCTCCTTCCGAAATGCTTCGGCCACGTGGTCTGCTCCGGCGGAGATCCCGCTCGTCCCCTGGCATATTAGGATCCTCGTCTTAACCTCCATCGCCAATCCCCTCGCTTGCCTCGGAATACCGTCGCAACAGCTCATCAACGCTTTGGATCGTCTGCCTCCCGTAAACCCGATCGTTTATAACCACAACCGGTGCCATCCCGCAGCATCCCAGGCATGCCACCCGTTCCAAGGTGAAAAGCCCATCCTTCGTGGTTCCTCCGGCCTGGACCTCGAGCTTATTGGAGACATAATCGAAGATATCATGTCCTCCCATGACATGACATGCCGTTCCCAGGCAGACCTTGATGGTGAACTTCCCTCGCGGCCTCAGACGGAATTGGGCGTAGAAGGTGAGTATCTCATAAACCTCGACGGGGAATATCCCAAGTTCCTTCGCTATGAGTTCGACGACATCCCTTGGGATATAGCCGAACGCTCCTTGTATTTCCTGCAAGATGGGGATGAGATCGCTTCGCTTCCTGCCGTGTTTTTCTATAAGTTCCATTACATCGATGCGGCTTTCATCCACCCCTTGGTCCTCCCCCCTTGGTTCTAATTCTACCATATATCCGAAGGCGAAGTCAAGCCTTTCCCCACCAATTCCACATTTTTGGGCAAACACCAATAGAGAAATTGCGAAAGGCGGAAGGCGAATTGCGAAAAATGAGAAGTTGCGAAGGGCGGATTGATTATTTCGGATCAATTCCGCAATCCGCAATTCGATTGTAGGGGCAGGCCCCCGTGCCTGCCCATGATTTCGGGCAACCACAGGGGGTTTGCCTGTGATTGACCACGAGCCTCCTTTCGTAGTATAATTTACCGGAGCTCTTCTAAGGCTATGTTCGAAGAGACGGAAAAAGATTTCGGCTCCTTATAACGAGATGCTGTTTTGATGGGAGGGGATCTCTGTGAAGGAGGAGAATATGGCGTCGTTACCTCCTAAGATGAGGCGCGCTTTGGAGGATTTTGTAAGAAGGGTAGCGGAGAAGGCCGGGGATAACTTAAGATCCGTCATCCTCTACGGGAGCGCGGCGAGGGGGGAATTCGTCTTAGGGAGATCGGATGTGAACATCCTCGTCCTCCTGGAGGAAGCGGATCCCGATTCCCTTCAGGCGATCGCCCCGGTATTAAAGGCCGGGATGAGAAGGGACCTCTGGCCGGTTGTCCTCTCAAGGGATGATCTATACCGCAGCCTGGATGTCTTCCCGATAGATTGGTTCGAGATGAAGGGGACGAGGGTGGTCTTGTATGGGGACGATCCGCTATCTTCCATCGAGCTCGAGAGGGAAGACATGAGGAAACAGCTTGAGTTCGAGGCGAGGGCTAAGCTCATACGCCTTCGCCAGGCCTACATAAGGGATCTCGGGAACGAAAAGGCCCTCGTAAGCCTCGCATTCCGCTCCCTCCCCTCCTTCCTTTCCCTATTCAAGGCCGCCTTATTCCTGAAAGGGTGTGAGATCCCGAAGACGAGCGAAAGCGTTATCGAGGCGGCCATAGAAGCTTTTTCCCTCGACCGAGAGGGGCTGGAATGGGGCCTTAAGGCCAGATCGGGGATAGCGAAGAAGGCAAAGGAGATGTTCCCATCGTATCTCAGGTCCATAGAACAGTTCGTATATTTCATAGACATGTGGAAGGCCGAGAAGGGAGGAAGGTAAGATGAGATGGAGATGGATGACGGTTTTCCTCATACTCATAATAGCCATAGCCGTCGTCGGCGGATGCATGGCCGGACAATACAACAGGTTGGTCTCTCTGGACCAGAGGGTTAAATCGCAATGGGCTCAGGTGGACACGGTCCTCCAGAGGAGGGCAGACCTTGTCCCGAACCTCGTGGAGACCGTCAAGGGCTATGTCAAGCACGAGCAAGAGGTGTTTAGGATGATAACGGATGCGAGGAAAGCGCTTATGGGCGCCAGAACCCCATCGGAGGCCGGGAGGGCGAACGAAATGCTTTCGAGCGCCCTCTCGAGGCTCCTCGCCCTTGTTGAAAACAACCCTCAGCTCCGTGCCAACGAGAACTTCTTGAGGCTTCAGGACGAACTGGCGGGGACCGAGAACAGGATAGCGGTCGAGAGGCGCAGGTATAACCTCGTGGTGGAGGAATATAACAGGGTAGTCCAGGGGTTTCCAACGATCTTCTTCGCTCGCATCTTCAACTTCCCCATGAAGCACGACTACTTCCAGGCGGAGGAAGGGGCAAGGGCTGCGCCGAGGGTGAGGTTCTAAGGCCATGTCCGGTCCTTTCCGGAGAAACAAAGCCCTTTTCTCCTTTCTCCTCATCGCTCTCCTCTTCGTGGCCCCAAGGAAGGCGGTTGGGGAAGAAGGGACGTTCCCGAATCCCGTAGGATTCGTAAACGACTTCGCCGGGATCATACCGGAGAGGGAGAGGGATGAAATAGAATCCCTTTGTGCCGACCTTGAGCGGAGGACCACGGTCGAGATAGCCGTTGTGACGTTGAAATCCACGGGCTCCATTCCCATAGAGGATTATGCGAACGAGCTCTTCAACAGGTGGGGAATAGGGAAGAAGGGGAAGGATAACGGGGTCCTGATCCTCGTTGCGGTCGATGACCGGAAGGTGAGGATAGAGGTAGGGTATGGCCTCGAGCCGATCCTGACCGATGCGAGGGCTGGGGACATAATAAGGCATGTGCTTGCCCCGGAATTCAGGAGGGGGGATTTCGGGAAGGGCTTGCTTTCCGCCGTTCGCTATATCGGCGAGTTAGTGGAAGGAAAGGGCGCTCCGGAGGCTATGCCGTCCGAAGATCTACTGGGGTCTCCTATCTCCTACCTCGCCTATTATCTGTTCCTCCTCTGTTTCTCACTTATCACAGGAGGTCTTGTGCTTCTCTCCCTGGTTGGGATATCCATAGCCATCGTAGCCCTTCCCTTATTCCTCCTCGGGATAACGGCCAATATATCGGCAGGAGGCGCCCTCTACCTCATCCCGCTTATCTTCATGATCGTTGGGCTCATCGCTATCTCTATCCTGAAATCGGTCAAAGCGAGTGGGCTTAAGAAGAAGTATGGGAGGGGATGGACACAGCATTTCCCATGGTGGTGGTATGGGGCCCCCTATAGCGGAGGCGGCACGGTTGCGAGGGGTGGAGGGGGATGGTCTTTTGGCGGCTTCGGAGGAGGCTCGAGCGGTGGGGGAGGGGCTTCGGGGAGCTGGTGATGATCGGGCTCGGTCCAGATGTTAAAGCCCTGGCGAGTTCCTTCGGGTTCGATCTCGTCGGGATAACCACCTCTCTTGAGGCGAGGGACCCACAGGGGTTTATCTCATGGCTCGATATGGGGTTCGCAGGGGAGATGGAGGGGTATATGAGGAGGACGTTCGAGCTGAGGATGGATCCGAGGAAGTTGTTCCCGGAGGCGAGATCGGCCATAGTCGTCGGAATGAGCTATAACTCGGAAATAAGGGGTCAGGACCCCCCTCCCCTTCACGGCAGGATATCTCGTTATGCGTGGGGCGTGGATTACCATAAAGTCATAGGGAAAAGGATAAAAGGGTATGCAAAGGCGCTTTCTGAGGATTTCGGGGCGAAGGCGACCTGGTATGTGGATACGGGGCCTGTCCTCGAGAAGGAGATGGCGGCCAAGGCCGGGCTCGGATGGATAGGCAAAAACACCCTCCTCATAAACCCATACCTCGGATCGAGGATATTCCTCGGGGTTATACTTACGGATATGGAGCTTCCCCCCGACGAGGAGATGGAGGATATGTGCGGGGATTGCAGGATCTGCATGGAAGCATGCCCGACCGGCGCGATAACCTCTCCAAGGGTCCTGGATGCGAGGAGATGTATATCATACCTGACCGTAGAGCTAAAAGGCGAGATACCGGAGGGGGAAAGAGCGGGGATAGGCGATAGGGTCTTCGGATGCGACGAATGCCAGGATGCATGTCCGTGGAACATCGGGAAGCCGAGGGCCTCTTGCGAGGAGATGCTCCCAAGATCGAAGGAGGATATCTTCCTGGATCTCCTCGAAGCCCTATCGTATAGGGAAGGAGATTTCAGGGCGAAGTTTTCCGGAAAGGCGATAAGGAGGGCTGGTAGAGATGGCATTGCGAGGAACGCGGCCGTTGTCCTCGGAAACCTCGGGGACAGAAGAGCAATCCCAGCCCTTTCAAGATCCGCATCCGAGGACCCAAGCCCTCTGGTAAGAGCTCACTCCGCCTGGGCTCTCGGTATGCTCTCAAAACATCCATCCTGCCATCACTTCAGCCCATGACACCTTATGCAATCCGTCCCGCAATCCCTGGACGGGATGGGGACCCTTACATCGGATACAGCCCCTTGGTTCAGATGACATCTCCTCCCACATATCCCCTTATCGGGACGGATTATCCCATGGCCGACCTGTATATATAGGTCCTCTTCCGATCCATCGCCCTCAAGCTTTATCACCTTAAGGGGCCAAAGGATCCCCTTCCCTTTGGATCCGAAGACCGGCTTCCCTCCCTCCTTCCTCCCATCCCACCATTTGAGGACGAAGAACTTTCCGGCCTTCTTTCCATCGTTGTAGCGGACATCCTCATATGGCACCGTTCCCCACCAATGCTCGAAATGCGTCTTCCCCCCTTCCTCCTTGGCAAAGATCACGCCTCCGGTTCCATAAACATGACATGACTCGCAGGAGAGCTTCCCGTGCTTCCCGGAAAGCCAGGATGAGGACGATACCCCATGGAACTCCTTATGGCATGCTATGCATGTGACGTCGGCATCTGGCAGGTCGTTATTGAGGAGGTCGACCACGAACCTCCCCGCCGGGATCTTATGCCCATCTTGCGGAACATGGCAGTTCGTGCAGTTCATCATCCTCAGGAAGTGAACGTCCATTTCAAGCGATTCGCCCCTCTTTAGCTCCATGTTCTCCTGATGGCATCTAAGACATGCGGAAGAAGGCGGGGATTTCTGGAACGAATAATCCTTTGGGCTGGCATCGGAGTAAACCCACCTTCCGATCCCCTCATCCCATCTCCTCTTCGACATATCGTATTCGAGGGAATGACACACGGCGCAATCCGGGATGGGATCCGAACCCTTTATCCCCCCACCTCCTACATGACATCCACCGCATTTCCTCACGGATCTCTCCCCGAAGCCGCAGACGGGGCAGAATCCGGACTTGAAAGCCACCCCTTCTGGTGAAGATATATCCATCCACTTGACGTGGACGGTTTCCGATATATCCGCAACCTTCTTCTCGCCTTCCGGACCCGCCTTGCCGCATCCGAGGAATATGAAGAGGAGGAGCACGAGGAGATCCTTGGGGTGGAGTCCGGACATATGTTATTTCCCACCTTCTACCTTCTTCTTTATCCCGAGCTCCTCCCTTATCTTATCCTCGAGCTTGTCATACTCCCTCGATCCCTGGATCGGACCAACCTTTATCACGCCCTTCTTGTCTATGAGGAAGGTTGTAGGTATGGCCCTTATCTTATAGAGCTCGGCCGCCTTCCTCCATCCTTCGTGATATATCGGGAACTTGTAGTCCTTGTCCTTCAGGAATTTTTTCAGGGCATCCTCGTTGCTATCGACGCTTATCGCGACGAACTCCATCTCGTCCTTCATCCTCTCGTAAAGCTTCTGGATAGATGGCATCTCCTCCCTGCATGGAGGACACCAGCTCGCCCAGAAGTTCAGGAACACGGGCTTCTTGTTCCTGAGGTCCGATAGCTTCAACGTCCTCTTCCCGTCAAGGCTCTTGACCGTTATATCTGGAGCGGGGTATCCTTCCTCTGGCTTTTCCTTAACCGCCGTGGCTCCCGTTGTGGCCAAGGGGATAAGGAAGACAACGACCGTGAACGCCCATATCTTCCTCCTCATCTTAATCCCCCTCCTTTCCCTCGAACTTTACCCTCCCCTCCGATCCTGTAGGTCCTGACCCAGCAGCGCTAATCGCCCTGGCTTTCCCAATCGAGCTTTACCTCTGGATATGGCTTCAATGCATCCTCTATTATCCCCTTCAGCCTCTCGAGCCCTTCCCTTGTGAAGGATTCGCACCGGACTATTAAAGCCTCCTGGGTGTTGGAAGCCCTTATAAGGCCCCATCCGTCTTCGGCCTTGAACCTTATGCCGTCTATTGTCACGCTTTCATACATGGAGCCAAGCCTTTCCTTCAGTTCCTCCACTATCTGGAACTTCATGGAATCGGGACAATAAGGCCTTATCTCGGGCGTGGAATAAGCCGTTGGGAGGTCCGACAGCATTTCATGTAAGCCCATCTCCGACTCGGATAGTATTTTTAGCAACCTTGCCGCGGCATATATGGCATCGTCGTATCCGAAGTAATCGTCGGCGAAGAACATATGTCCGCTCATCTCACCGGCTATTAAGGCCCCCTCCTCCCTCATCCTGGCCTTTATAAGGGAGTGGCCCGTTGGGGACCATATGGGGATCCCGCCAAGCTTCTTTATCTCGTCCGCGAGGATCTGGGAGCATTTGACGTCCAGTATTATCTTGCTTCCTGGCCTCCTTTTCAGGAGATCCCTTGAATAAAGGATCATGAGCATATCCCCCCAGATTATCTCCCCTCTCTCGCTCAGGACCCCTATCCTGTCCCCATCCCCGTCCAGTGCTATCCCGAGATCCGCCTTCTCCTTAAGCACCGTTTCCCTAAGATCTTTCAGGTTTTCGACCTTTGTAGGATCCGGATGATGATGGGGGAACCTCGGATCGGATGTGCAGTAAAGCGGTATCACATCTGCCCCAAGGGCTATGAGTATTGGGAGCCCTATGGATCCGGCGATCCCGTTCCCTCCGTCGAGGACCACCTTTATCCTCCTTGGCCCTAACCTCACCCTATCCTTTATAGCGTTGAGATATGCATCCATCACGTCCTTAAGGGATACATTTCCATTTCCTTCCTCGAAATCCCCTTCCTCCGATATCTCCCTTATCTTCTGGATCTCGTCCCCATAAAGGGTTCCAGGGCCATAGCATAGCTTGAACCCGTTCCAATTGGAGGGGAGGTGGCTTGCCGTAACCATGGATCCTCCCTGGATCCCGAGGAAATGCATGGCGAAATAAAGCACAGGGGTGGCTGTTACCCCTATATCTATGCAGTTGCATCCTGTGGACCTGAGCCCTTCTGTGAAAAGGGATCCTATGGATGTCGAGCTCGGTCTATTGTCCATTCCTATGACGGCGCAATCCACCCCCTTCCTCCTGAGGTATGTGCCGAAAGCCTTCCCTATCGTCTTCGGGGTATCTCCGGCGAGGTCCTGTTCTACCTTTCCCCTTATGTCGTATTCCCGGAAGATGTTCGGGTTCAGCAACTTCCATCCCTCCTTTCCACTTACGAAGTGGATCTTATCACGAAATCGCCGTGGATGTCAAGGTTTGTGCTTATCGACCATGGCGAATAATAAATTGCGAAAGGCGGAAGGCGAATTGCGAAAATGAGAAATGGCGGCCCGTCTTTTCGCAATCCGCAATCTCCCGGTAGGGGCAGGCCCCCGTGCCTGCCCTGATTTTATGGCGAAAGGCGGATTGCGAAAGGTGAAATACGAAACTACCCCATCTTTTCAATTCCGCATTTCGCAATCCGCAATTCGCAATCTTTCTGGGTTGCCCCTACAATTCCGAATTCCCCATGGGTGGGGTTGACAGGTGGAAGGATAGGGTGTATAATGAGCTCGGAAGTTGGAGTAGGAAAGTTTTCAACAAAGTATCCAAAGTCGGGAAAACATTGAAAAAGAGAGGTTGGACAAATGGATATCCTAAAGGAATTTGAGGTAAGTTATTACCCTTCAGGGAAAAATGCGGTAAAAATGGTATTTTGTTTCGATAGTGGTTCCCCTTTTACATTTATAAAACGATCTTCAGCGTTAAAGGTAGGGAAATTGTTTGAACTTATAGAGCCGGCGTCATTCGACGGTTTAGGCGGAGGTGCATTCCAAAGCAAAGAAATTATATACTTGTATATAAAAGTGCTTGAATTTTGGTGCCGTCAAGTAGCTCACGTTGTTGAGGATGATATCTTAGAGGAAAGCTATGATATCTTAGTAGGGCATGATTTTATGCAGCTTTACGGCATTAAATTGCTTCCCCACGAAGGCGATATAGAGATAGACAGGGTAAGGCTGAGGTTAGCGCAGAGAGTAAGGAACCTTGTGCCTCACCTAAATCCAACATCAAGTTTAGACAAAAGCCTTCATCTCGATCTCCTTCGCCATCTTCTCACTCGTAGGGGCAGGCCCCCGTGCCTGCCCATGATTTTTGGGCAACCACAGGGGGTTGCCCCTACAATGGGATTGCCCGATGTTGTGCATAGGTTTGAAATCGATGACGGCCATTATCCTGGCATCGCTATTGTGAAAGGCGAAATACGAAACCACCTCATCTTTTCAATTCCGCAATTCGCATTTCGCAATTCGCAATCTCCCAATTCGTGGGAACATATCCTTGTAGGGGCAGGCCCCTGTGCCTGTCCTGATTTTGGGCAACCACAGGGGGTTGCCCCTACTTGACAACCTCGTTGGATACAGTTATAATTACGATAAGACATCTGGCGAGGAAGATACGGCCATCGGCCGATCTTCCCTAAAATAAAGGGGGGTAAGGGATGAAGGAGGAGGAGTTCAGGAATCCGGGGAAGCAATACAGGCCCTCTCCCTTCTGGTCCTGGAACGATCTCCTGGACCCGGAGGAGCTGAAGAGGCAGGTCAGGGAGTTCGCGGACAAGGGTTTTGGGGGTTACTTCATGCACTCGAGGGTCGGTTTGGTAACCCCATACCTTTCGGAAGAGTGGATGAGGTGCATAGCCGCATGCCTGGAGCAAGGGAAGATAAGCGGCACGGAGTCTTGGCTTTACGACGAGGACAAATGGCCGAGCGGATTCGCTGGGGGAAAGGTCCCGGCGAAGGGGGACGAGTACAGGGCGAGGTCCCTCGTCGCGGAGGAGATAGGGGAGGAGGCCGTAGAAGGCGTTCTGGCTGATCCGATGACCGTCGCCGTCTTCGCGATCTCCTTCTCAAGGCCGGGGTTTATGGAAAGCTACAGAAGGGTTGGGGAAGGGTTCTCCATGAAAAAGGGCGAGAGGCTTTTCTCGTTCAGGGTCCGCATCCATGGTAGGAGCAATTGGTATAATGGCGAGACATATGTCGACCTCCTCAACCCAAAGGTTGTGGAGGAGTTCCTGAAGGTGACGATAGATGCTTATGCCGAGAGGTTTAAGGATGATTTCGGGGAGTTCATGCCAGGCGTTTTCACGGACGAGCCCAATTATTCCGCCGGCGGATCCGCACTCCCATGGACTGGAGAGATGCCCGATTACTTCAAGGAGCTAAACGGATACGACATCGTGGAGAAGCTGCCCCTCCTCTATTTCGAGGGCGATGGATGCGAAAAGGTCAGATACGCTTTCTGGCGCACCGCTACCCTCAGGTTTGTCGAGGCCTTCAGCAAGCCCTATGGGGAGAGGTGTGGCAGGCTCGGCTTAATGCTTACCGGACATTACCTCGCCGAGGACAACCTCATATCCCAGATCCACGTGATCGGGGCCGCGATGCCCCATTACGAATACATGCAATGCCCGGGCATAGACCATCTCGGGAGGAACATAAACGATCCTCTGACGTTGAAGCAGTGTTCGAGCGTCGCACACCAGTTCGGGAGGAAGAGGGTCTTATGCGAGATATTCGGGGTCAGCGGACACAGCATGACCTTCGAGGACCAGAAGTGGATAGCGGATTTCCACTTCGTCCTCGGCATAACCTTCCTATGCCAGCACCTTACCCTCTATACGATGAAGGGGGATGGGAAGAGGGATTATCCACCTACTATAAGCTATCACCAGCCTTATTGGCAGTATTACAAGCTCATGAACGATTACTTCGCAAGGGCCGGATACCTATGCTCTCAAGGGGATTTCAAGGCCGATATACTCTTCCTTCATCCGATGGGGAGCGCCTGGGCCACATATGCCCCGAGGCTGGAGGGGGAAAGGAACCAGAGGGTTTTCCTATACAACAGGGAGCTGACCTCGCTTCTCGAGGATCTCCTCGCCATCCACAGGGATTTTGACTTCGGGGATGAGATAATACTGGAGCGGCATGGGAGGGTCGAAGGGAACGAGATAAGGGTTTCGGAATGCGGGAGGTATAAGGTCGCCTTAGTCCCGCCATCCTTCACGTGGTCCAGGAAGACATACGAGCTCCTCTCCGATCTTTCTTCGAATGGGGGGAAGGTCCTGTTCGTTGGGGAGAGGCCAACGCATATAGATGGGATCCCTGCCGAGGAGGACTGGGAAAGGCTTGTCTCCCGCGAGAATGTCGTGGTCGTCGAGCATAACAGGAAGGAGATAGAGAAGGCCCTCGACATGTTGATCCCAAGGGATATAAGCATAGAGGACGAGTCCGGGGAGCAGATAGGGGATATATATGTCCATCACAGGGTGGATGGCCCGGTTCACATATACTTCATGTCGAACAAGAGCAGGAGCGAGGCTTATAAGGCCAAGGTCAGGATTCCGGAGAAGGGCGAGGTGACGGAATGGGATATGATAACCGGGGAGATCTACGATCTCCCATGTATGGAGGACGAAACGGGGATCGTGCTCGAGCTCCACTTCCCTCCCGTTGGAAGCCATGCCGTGGTCGTGGATACGTCCAAACCCCCAAAGCCGTTGGAGAGGGGAAGATATGAGGAGGTCTCTTCAATTGTGCTTGGAAGGGAATGGGATTTCGAAAGGACCCACCCGAACTCGCTGACCCTCGACTTCTGCCGATATAGGATAGATGGTGGGGAATGGAGCCAGGTTGTTCCGATATGGAAGGCCAGGCATCAGATCTGGAACGCATCCGGGCTTTCCCCTTATTCCGGGATGCAGCCATGGGCGATAAGGGAGAAGGGGGTAAAGCCAACCCCCATACACGTCGAAATGGAGACATGGTTCGAGTCGGAGGTCGATGGGAAGAGGGTATACCTCGTCATGGAGGTTCCGGAGAAGTGGAGCATCTCGGTTAACGGGGAGAAGGCGGAGAAAAGGGATGGATGGCATTGGGACAGGCAGTTCGGGAAGTTAGATATATCGGAGCTCGTCAGGAAGGGGAGGAACACGATAGCCATATCCTGCAATTACGACCTCGATGTCCATATAGAGGACATGTATCTCGTTGGCGATTTCGGGGTTAGGAGGCTTTCGGGGACCAAATACATCCTCACGGACGAGCCCAAGAAGCTCCTCGACGGGAACTGGGGCGATCAAGGGTATCCTTTCTACGCTGGGGATATCAGGTATAAGACGAAGGTGGATCTCTCCAAGTCCTCGGGGGATAAGTTCGCAATAAGGCTTAAGGACCCGAGGGGGACGCTCTTCGTAATAGAGGTAAACGGGAATAGGATCCCGCTGTTCTGCCAGCCATGGGAGGTGGATGCGACCGAGTTTATCCGGAACGGGGAGAACGAGATCATGATCGAGGTCGTCGGCAGCCTCAGGAACACGTTCGGCCCTCTGCACCATAGGCTCGGGGATAACCTTCCTTGGACAGGGCCTGGGGAGTTCGTGGACGAGAGGAACTGGATAGATGAATACCAGCTCGTCCCATACGGGCTTATAGGAGGTGCGGAGCTGATTATCTATAAAGTGGTTTAAGGGAGGGAAGGATATGAAAAGAAGGGGATTTTTAGAAAGGGGGATATCCATGGCGCTTATTGGAGGGTTTGGCCTTGCCTCTTCCGAGGCGGTCGAGAGGAAGCCCAAGGGCAGGATAAAGCAGGGGTTTGCTTGGTGGGGGTTCGCAAGGGACGTCGATCCTAAGAAGCTCATAGCGGAGGCCAAGGCGATAGGATACGTCGCTGTTGACATGCCTCCAAGGGATCAGTGGGATAGGATAAGGGAGACAGGGCTCGTCATATCCTCCATCGGAGGGCATGGGAGCCTAACGGATGGGTTGAACAATAAGGCGAACCACGATAGGATAGAACAGGAGCTTAGGAGGAACATCGAGACGGCGGTCCAGTATGGGATCCCATGCCTCATATGCTTCAGCGGGAATAGACGCGGTATATCCGACGAGGAGGGGATAGAGAACACGGCGGAAGGGCTGAGGAGGGTGGCGAAGTTCGCTGAGGAGAAGAAGGTCACCCTCGTCCTCGAGTTGCTCAACAGCAAGGTGGATCATCCGGATTACCAGTGCGACCATACGTGGTGGGGGGTGGAAGTGGTGAAGAGGGTGAACTCCCCTGCCGTGAAGCTCCTATACGATATCTACCACATGCAGATAATGGAGGGCGACCTTATAAGGACGATAAGGAACAACATAAAATACATAGGACATTTCCACACGGGTGGGAATCCCGGGAGGAGGGATCTCGACGATCAGCAGGAGATATATTATCCTGCTGTGATGAGGGCTATAGCGGACAGCGGGTTCGATGGATACGTCTGCCACGAGTTCATACCGAAGGGGGATCCGATAAAGGCGTTAAGGGCAGCGTTCGAGACATGCGATGTGTGATGAGGTTTATAGATATCTTATGCAGAGCTTTAAAGGGGGAGCTTAAGAGGGATCTCCCGGAGCAAAGGATCCATTTGCCCCCTATAGACAGGGAGATCCGTGTGGAGGTATGGCCACATGATTTCAGGATAGCTGAGGGCTTGAAATCCGCAATAGGGGAGGTTTTGGAGGAACTCGATTTCAAGTATACATACCTCACCGTGGTGGATGTCCAGATAGACGAGCTTTCCTATGAAGGGAAGGCAAGGCACATGTGGAGGGATAGGTGGAGGGGGTGGTGCCATCTGATACTGGATATGGGGACGTTCCTTTCCAACCCGGTTCTCGTCTCCTCATCCGGATGGACGGTCTGGGAGATCCCGAGGGACCTGTTCTCGAAAGAGAGGCTTATGAAGGTCCTATATCACGAGTTCACGAAGATAAGGGATGAGATGAACCCCGATTTCGGCTATCCGTGGACCGAGGAGATGAAGACGAGGGATCTGGTCCATGCCGTATGGGATGTCTGGGTCGATGGGAGGCTCGACAGGTTCGGATATCCGGTCCTCATGTCCAAAGGGGATAGGTTGAAGAGGTTCCTTCAGAAGTTTAAGGAGTCGAAGGAGGCGATCGATGCGTTTCAAAGGCTTTGGTATGGGGATTTCTTCGATTACAGGTCTATAAGGGACATAGCGCTCTCCCTTCCCAAGGAGAGGGCTTTTATAACTTCGCCCCTCTTCGAGCTCGCCAAGCTCTGGAGGCGTTTGTCGGGCGGAGGTTGAAAAAGATCAAAAAGGGGTGAGGATTGTGAGAGGGGAAAGGGTTAACAGAAGGGATTTCTTAAAGGAGATGGGCACGGCCTTAGGAACCATCGCAGCGGTTAATGTCGTTCCATCCAAGGTTTTTGGGGCTAACGATAGGATTCGGATAGGGGTCATAGGGTGTGGGGGTATGGGAACCGCCCACCTTAGAGGGCTTGTCGGGATGTCGAAAAGCGGGGAGGAGAACATAGAGGTCGTGGCTGTCTGCGACATATACGAGCCGAGGAAGGCGAGGGCGGAGAAGATCTCCGGGGCCAAGGTATTCCACGATTACAGGGAGCTCCTCGAGCTTAAGGATGTGGACGTCGTATGGATAGCCACGCCCGACCACTGGCATGCGAAGATGGCCATAGATGCGATGGAGGCCGGGAAGGACATATACCTCGAGAAGCCGATGACGCATACATGGCAGGAGGCCAAGGAGGTCTTCAGGACCGCTAAGAGGACCGGGAGGATAGTCCAGGTCGGATCGCAGTGGTGTTCGGAGCCGAAGTGGAAGAAGGCGAACGAGCTCATAAGGGCTGGGGAGATAGGGAAGGTCGTGTGGGCCCAGACGAGCTATTGCAGGAACTCGAGGGAGGGGGAATGGAACTACCCGATAGATAAAGAGGCCAGTCCTCAGAACCTCGATTGGGACATGTGGCTCGGGTGGAAGTTCGGGCTTGCGCCGAAACGCCCGTTCGATCCGGAAAGGTATTTCAGGTGGAGGAAGTATTGGGATTATTCCGGAGGGATAGCCACGGATCTCTTCCCCCATGTCCTCCATACCCTCCTCACGGCTATAGGGCCTGAGTTCCCAAGAAGGGTTGTTGCGGGAGGTGGGATATACGTCCATAAGGACAGGGAGGTCCCGGATACGTTCCACATGATAGCCGATTATCCAGGGGAATACAGCGTGGTCGTCCTCTCCTCCATGGCGAACGAGAAAGGGGTCAGCACGATGATAAGGGGCCACGAGGCCACGATGTATCTGGATGGGCAGAACATATCCATAGAGCCGGAAAGGATAGCGACCGGGAAGGAGCAGAAGACGATCGAGCTTCCCCCGGTTCCCGATCCCCTTAAGGAGCATCATAAGGACTTCCTAAGGTGCGTGAGGGAGAGGAAGGAGCCGAATTGTCCCGTGGATCTCGCATATAAGGTCATGGTGGCGGTGGACATGGCCGTCCTCTCATATAGGGAGGGGAAGGTGAAGATGTTCGACCCGGCCAAGGAGGAGATGATATCCTGACCAGCATATCCCTTGCCAGATCGGCCATGAAGACGAGCTTTGAGCTGGTGTTAGAGGGGGAAGATCCCTCTTACCTCAGGTCTGCTGGGGAGGAGGCCCTCGAGGAGGTGGAGAGGGTCGAGGAACAGCTTAGCTTCTTCCTCCCATCGAGCGAGGTGTCGTGGATAAACAGGATGGGATATCCAGGCCCTCTGAAGGTTGAGCCGAGGCTGTTATCGCTGATATCCAGGTCCCTCCAGATATGCAGGGAGACAGGAGGGGCGTTCGACATAACCGCTACGCCCCTCCTCTCCTGCTGGGGGATAACGGAGAGGAGGCCGAGGAGCCCGAAGGAATGGGAGATAAGGAGGGCTTTGGAGCTCGTAGGCCCGGATAAGATAGAGGTGGATTTGAGGGAAAGGAGCCTGAGGTTTAAAAGGGATGGGGTCTCGATAAGCCTTGGGGGGATCGGCAAGGGATATGCCGTATGGAGGGCTGCCAAGATCCTCGAGGAAAAGCGCATAGAGTCGGCCGTAATAAGCGGAGGGGGAAGCACGATATATGCGTTGAAGGGAAAGGGATGGAGGATCGGGATAGTGGATCCGGTGGAACCTAAGAGGAGGGTGGCCGTCATCCGGATCGATGGGATGGCGATCTCGACGTCCTCGACCGTCGATGGGGACGGAAATCCCCATATAGTGGATCCGAGGACGGGGATGATATGCGAGGGCGTAAGGAGCGTGTCCGTGGTTTGTGAAGATCCGGTTATGGCCGATGCCCTTTCCACCGCCTTCCTCGTCATGGACCGCGATGAGGTGGCATCCTTCTGCAGGAGCCATGAAGGCGTTGCCGCCATATTCCCATCGCCCTCGGGAAGGGTGGAGAGGATCGGCATGGATCTGGATTTGGAGGAGGTATGAGAGGTGAGAGGGGTTAAGAGGAGGGATTTCCTGAAGGGAATGGCGGTTATCCCTATCTCCACGGGATCGATGGCCGGTTCGCAGGAGGGGGAGGTCGGGATAGGGGTTATAGGAACCGGGGTCCATGGGAAGAGGTTGCTTTCGCAGCTCCAGAAGGTAAAGGGGGCGAAGGTGGTGGCTATATGCGATATATATGAGCCAAACCTCCTATCCGCCCTCGAGATAACGGGTGGAAACGTCAGGACCTATAGCGATTATAGGAAGATGCTCGAAGAAGAGAAGGGGGTTCAGGCGGTGATCATAGCAACCCCCCATAACCTCCATGCCGGCATGTCCATCGATTCCATGAGATCCGGGAAACACGTCTTCTGCGAACCCCCTATGGGGATGGATATCGAGGAATGCGATAGGGTGATCGAGGCACAAAAGGAGACGGGGAGGGTATATCAAATCGGGTTCCAGAGGAGATATAGCGCCCTTTATCGGCATGCCTTCGATTTCATCAGGTCCGGCATGATAGGGAGGGTCGGGCTTGTTCACCTGCAATGGCATAAGAGGCAGAGCTGGAGAAGGGCGGTGGCCGACCAGCGATGGGAGAAGGTGCTGAATTGGAGGCTTTACAAGGACTCCTCCCTTGGGCTCGTTGGGGAGTATGGCCTGCACCTAATCGACCTCCTCCGTTGGTTCACGGGGAAGACGCCGGAGAAGATATTTGCACTCGGTGGGATAGATGAATGGAGGGATGGGAGGGAGATCTACGATAACGTGGAGCTCCTCCTCGGATGCCCTGGAGGCCTGAGGGCCTTCGTAAGCCTCAACATAACGAACTCCTATCGCGGGGATTTCGAGCTCTTCATGGGAACCAAGGGCTCGATACTTATAGCAAAGGAGCAAAAGGGATGGATGTTCAAGGAGGCGGATGCCCCGAAAAGCGGCTGGGAAACCCTCGCCAAGAGGGAGGCTGTTGGCGACGAAACCGCTATAATACTCGATGCTATGGCGACGAAGCTTGTGGAAGAGGAGGAGATGATAAGGGACGAGCTCGCCAACAGCTTCCAGGCGGAGCTTCAGGATTTCATCGAGTGCATAAGGGAAGGGAGGAGGCCGGAGGCGGGTTTACAGGAGGGATACGAGGCGACGAAGGCGGCGTTGAGGATCATAGAATCCATCTCCTGATCATCCGGCCCCCGGTCCACACCATTCCTCGAATGCATCGCATATCGCCTCTATGTTTCGGAGGGGGACATCCGGCTCGCATTCCGCCACCAGCATAAGCCCTCCTTCTTCCATTGCCAGCAGGTCTATGGCTTCCCTTATGTGGTCCCTTATCTGCTGAGGCGTTGCGAGGGGGAAGAGCTGGCGATCCAGGTCTAAGTTTATGCATACCTTCCCCTTGGCAACCTTGGCTATCCCCTCGAGCGTGTTTGCCCTGACCTGCGGGTTTATGATCGTGACCCCGCATTCTATGAGATCTTCGATTATCTCCAGTATATGTCCATCGGAGTGGAAGTAGACGAGGACCCCCGAATCCCGGCATATCCCGAACATCTTCGCATAGCATGGTTTAAGGTATTTCCTGAAGTGATTTGGGCTTATGGGAAGCCTGTCCTGCATTCCGAGGTCGTCCCCGAAGCTCATCATCTCAACCCCGAGCTCTACCCATTTTCTTATAAGGGCGATGTTATGGGAGAGCACGATCTCTATAAGCCTGTTTAACCTCGGGTCCTCGGTTGCCATATCCATCATGAGGTTCTCGAATCCTCTTAGGTAGAAAAGCCTCATATACATAAATCCATGGGGTAGTCCGGCCGATGCGAGCCTTCCGGAATCCTTCGCCCCCTCTATCCACCTCCTCGCCTCCTCCCAGTCCACCTGAGGCCCTCTATCGGCCTGGGTCAAGGGATCCGGAGGCCTGTATCCCTCGAGGGCGTCCCAATCCTCGAGGGGATGTTCCACCACTATCCCCTCGAGCCCTTCCGCTATGTTCTCCCAAACGCATCCCCAGCTATCCCTGAACCTTCCCTTCCTATACCCTATGTCTCCTATGGCATCGAAATCGTGCGAGCCCTTCCTGTAACCGGGGAAGATCTTGGGGTGGTCGAGGACGATCCTCTCCAGATCCTCCCTGTATTTCCGCCATGTGGCGGGCATGAGGCTTACCGTAGCCGGAATCCACTTTGGATATCTGAACTCCGCCGCCCTGAGGAAGTTTTCCGTTCTTTCGTTCTTCGGACACATCCTATGCCTTGGCTCAACCATCCCCTATTGGATACCTCCCGAACTCCCTCCCGGCCTCCAACATGGCCTTGTAGTTCTCGGGCTTCACCGCCGGATGTATCGAATTGCTCGATGCCAATATATGTCCCCCTCCAGGGGATGCCTTCTTTATCGTCTCCTTAACGGCCCTCACAACGTCGTCTTTGGTCCCGCGGCTCAGGACCTCGGTGCAATCCACGTTCCCTATTACGGCTATCCTATCCCCATACCTCGCCTTGACCTCCCCTATATCCATCCCCGCTATGGGCTCTATGGGATCAAGCGCATCTATTCCCGCCTCGACCATCATGGGGAGGATCGGCCATATATTCCCATCCGTATGCTTTATGAATGGGACCCCCATATCGTGAGCGGCATCTATGCTCCTTTTGAGGTATGGCAGGACGAAATCCCGGAAATGGGACGGGCTCATTATAGGGCCCGTCCTCATGGCGTAATCATCCCCTGAGACCACGGCATCCGCACCCAACTCTATGGCCTTTTTCATAAGGCGGATCTTGTAATCTATGACCATTTCGGAAAGCTCGTGTGCGAGCCCTGGATCCTCTACGTAATCCATCAGCAGGTTTTCCATCCCCCCTCGGAGGTAATGGGGGAACTCGAACCCATCGTGTGTTAGGAATACTATGGCTTTCCTCCCCTTAAAACGCCCGACCGCCTCCCTTAGCGATTCGAGGCGATGGGGATCCTCCGGGTCCGGAGGTTTATATCGTTTCAGATCCTCCCTGGACTTTATAGGTCCATCTATGGGGTAGGGGATCCCGAACTCCGTTATCCCCCAGGTTATACCCCATTCGTCCCTGACCAGTTCCCTCGTTCCGGAAGGGATCGTCCTGCCGCGCCATATGAGCTCCTTTCCCTCTTCTTCCTCCAAGGGCCTCATGATCATATCCTCGAAAACCGTTACGCCGTCGAGGTCCGCTATCTCCACGAACTCTTCTAAGGAACTTGCCCCGAACCATGATAGGGTGGGTTCGTTGACTATGAGCTCCCATATCGGGACGAGGTCCGGCTCCCCTTTTCTCGACAAGGCCATCATGAAACGCTCATATCCGGTCATACCCCTCACCCCCTCCGGAAATCTAACATATTCCGTGCGTGGATGTCAAGGGTTTGTGCTGGCATCCTCCGCAGGGCTTGACAAGGGATCCATAGGGATATATAATAATTTCAGGCCGGGGGGTAATTCGGCCGATTAAAACCCATAGAGGGGCGATGATAAGATGGGCATGGGATCGGAGGGCATAGGAAGGGGCTTGTATCTCATATGCAGCAAATGCGGGCATAGGAACTCCCTGAGGAACAAGTTCTGTAGCGAATGTGGGGCAAGCCTCGACGATGCCAAACTCGAGAGGATCTCCTCCATCCGGGCCTCCAGTTACTATAGCTATCTTCTGGAGGAAGAGGATAAGGGGAAGAGACGGGGGATAATGACAAGGTATATCATCGCCGCTATCCTTATCTTCTTCTTCATAATCTTCATCTTGATGATGGTGAGGAGGTAACCGGCGGGAAATGGTGGAGATAGACGGATCTTATGGGGAGGGTGGAGGGCAGATATTGAGATCCGCCCTCTCCATCTCGGCCCTTCTTGGCGTTCCCGTTAGGGTTTACAACATAAGGGCTGGCAGGAGGAATCCGGGTTTACAGGCCCAGCACATAGCCGGGGTAAGGGCTTTGGCCAAGATATGTTCTGCCCATGTGGAGGGGGATAGGCTCTCCTCCACAGAGCTCTTCTTTAAACCCGGGCCCATATCCGTGTCCGGCACGATGGCGATAAACGTTGCGGAGGAGAGGGGGAGTGCCGGCTCTATATCCTTAGTCCTACAGGCCCTCTTGCTCCCATTATCCCTTGTTGGGACCAGATCCAGGCTCTTCCTTGAGGGGGGGACCCATGTCTCCTGGAGCCCACCGATAGATTATGTATCGAGGGTTCTGTTCCGAACGCTGGGGAGGATAGGGGTTAAGGCCTCTCTTAGGACTAAGAGATGGGGTTGGTATCCAATTGGTGGCGGCCAGGTCGAGGTGGAGATAGAAGGGGCTAAGGAACTATCACCTCTGATGATCCCGGATAGGGGGGCTCTTAAGGGGATAAGGGGTGTTTCCATATACTCGAACCTGCCAAAGCACGTTGGGGAGAGGCAGAGGGGTAGGGCGATCGAGCTCCTTTCCTCTTCAGGGCTTGAAAGGCATGTTTATGGGATAGAGCTCCTCGATGCCCCATCCCCCGGTAAGGGGAGCTGCCTCTTCCTCGAGGCCGAATTCGAGAACTCCATAGCCGGCTTCTCGGCCCTTGGGGAGAGGGGGAAGCCGGCCGAGAAGGTGGCCGAGGAGGCCGTCTCCTCCCTCCTTTCCTTCCTCCGCTCCGACGGCTCCGTTGACGAACATCTTGCCGACCAGCTTATCCCCTTCCTCGCCCTATCCTCCGGGAAATCGGTCTATAAAACGCAGAGGATATCCGGGCATCTTCTTACCAATATATGGGTTATCAAGAAATTCATAGATGTTAAGATAAACGTCTCGGAGGAAGGGGTTGTGGAGATAGAGGGGATAGGATACAAAGGGAGGGATGGGAGATGAAGGTCGTATTGGTCTATTCCGGGGGCCTCGATACGTCCGTTTGCATCCCCCTCCTTAGGGAGGAATACGGATGCGACGAGGTAGTCACGGTTACGGTGGATGTGGGTCAGCCGAGGGATGAGATAGAGGAGGCGGAGGGGAAGGCGAGGGCGCTCGGAACGGAGCACTATACCGTGGATGCGAAGGAGGAGTTCGTCAGGGAATACATATTCCCCGCTATAAAGGCAAACGGGAACTACGAGGGATATCCGCTATCCACGGCGATAGCGAGGCCCCTCATAGCGAAGAAGGCCGTGGAGGTCGCGAGGGATGTCGGGGCGAGCGTCTTCGGACATGGATGCACTGGGAAGGGAAACGACCAGTTCAGGATAGAGCTTGCGCTTAGGACGCTCATGCCGGGATGCAGGATAATAGCCCCGATGAGGGACAGGAACCTGACGAGGAGCGAGGAGATAGAGTATGCGAGGAGGAAGGGGATCCCGGTTAGGGCGACGGCGGAGAGGATATGGAGCATAGACGAGAACATGTGGGGGAGGTCGATAGAGGGAGGAAGGCTAGAGGATCCGGACTTCCCCCCTCCGGAGGAGATATATGCCTGGACGAGGCCGGTGGATTCAACCCCGGACGAGCCGAGGACGATCTCGATAGATTTCGAAGGGGGGGTTCCGGTAGGGCTCGATGGGGAAAGGATGGGGGGTGTGGAGCTCGTCCGTATGCTCAACGCGATAGCCGGTGAACACGGCGTTGGGAGGATAGACATTATGGAGGATAGGATCCTTGGGCTTAAGGTCAGGGAGAACTACGAATGTCCGGCGGCGACCGTCATCCTCATGGCGCATAAGGCTTTAGAGGCGCTCGTCCTTACGAGGGAGGAGATGAGGTTTAAGGAGATCGTGGACTCCACCTGGTCCGAGATGGCATATCGGGGCCTATGGTTCGATCCTTTGAAGATGGACCTGGAGGCATTTATAGATAAGACCCAGGAGAGGGTCACGGGGACGGTCAGGGTAAGGCTTCAGAAGGGTTCGGCAGTCGTCGTTGGGAGGAATAGCCCTTGGGCCCTTTATTCGGAAGAGCTCGCATCCTTCGACTCGAAGGCCTTCGACCAGAGGGAGTCCGAGGGGATCGTCAAGATCCACGGCCTTCAGGGCAGGATGTATTGGATGAAGGCTAAGGGCTGAAGGAAGACGAGAAAAGGGGTGATGATCGATGTCCGGCAGATGGACGACCTCCGTTGAAACGGCTTTAAACTCCCGATGTTCCAGCGACTACGACGACGATCCTTTTAGAGGACATTGGGGGATGTTTGATCCCGAGAGGGGTGTGACGGAGGAGGAGAGGGAGGAGGTTTTGGAGGCCGCGGGGTCCATACCCAGGTTCACCTCGAGGGATCTCGTGATAAGGGAGGACGAGAACAGGCTCCTCTTCCTCGTCGAAGGAGGGGTTGAGGAGCTGGAAGGATGTTGGGTGAACGTGGAGAGCGGGATGCAACAAGAGGCCGTCCACCTCGCATGCGCGGCCATGGGGCTTGGGACATGCATCTACAACCTCGGGGTTAACGGAAGGCCATGGGGAAGCATGATAGCCACCGTGAAGATGGGGCTTGGGGGGATGAAGCCTTCTTTCGGGGGGAAGATGTGGGAGGATAAGCCCCCGGAGGACTGGCTTCCTGGAAACCTCCCGGAGCCGAGGAGGAGTTCGAACGTCGCCCTCATGGATGTTATAAAGAGGCTCGAGCTTTCGGCCTCGAAGAATCCGGCTACGGAGGCCGATATTTCCCAGATCCTATGGGCCATGAGGGGAAGAACCCCACACCTTTACGGCGGAAAGAGATGGGGGTTGACCATACCGACGTGGGCTGGAGGCCAAAACTACACATCCCTTTATATCCTCTTGGAGAACGGAACTTTCTCCTACGTCAACTGGGAGAAGGACAGGCCTACTCATGGGATAAGGAGGATCGGGGATGTAACCCCGGAAAGGGTTGGGGAGGAAGCCCGTGCCATCGTCGTCCTCGGGGTGAACGAAGGGACGGGGAGGGCCCTTTGGGAGATAGGATATATGTTGGAGAACGCCCTCGTCCAGGCAGCGGCTTTAGAGATAAGCTATAAGGCCGTCCTACTCGACGCCGAAAGGAAGAGGAGGTTCTCGGAGGCCGGGTTCAAGGATCCCGTGGCCGCTTTCATAATCCTATAGGGGGGTAAAGGCTAAATGGATTTGGAAAGGCATCTGGAGGATGCCCTTAGGGTCATAGGATCCCTTAGGGATCACACAGAGAGGATAAGGCTCATCGCTGAAAGGATCGAGGAGACGATATCATCCGGGGGAAAGGTCATGATATGCGGGAACGGGGGAAGCGCTGCGGATGCACAACACCTCGCGGCGGAGCTGATAGGGAGGTATAGATCGGAGAGGAATCCGCTCCCCGCCATCTCCCTGTCCTCAGATCCGTCCGTTATGACGTGCATAGGCAACGATTACGGGTTCGAGGAGGTCTTCGCAAGGCAGGTGGAGGGGATTGGGAGGAAGGGGGATCTCCTCCTCCTCTTCTCGACGAGCGGGAACTCCCCCAATATAATCAAGGCCCTGGAGAGGGCGAAGGGGATGGGGATAGGGACGATAGCTTTGCTTGGAAAGGGGGGAGGGATGGCGAAGGGGATGGCCGATATAGAGCTCATAGTGGATAGCGATGACACGGCAAGGGTTCAGGAGGCACACTGCGTCGTGCTGCACCTGATATCCGAATATTTCGAAAGGAAAAGGGGGTAAGGAACGGTGAATCCGAAGGAATACATCGTCCATCCGATAGTCCATTCCCATATAGACATGAACTGGCTTTGGCCATGGGAGGAGACGATCCAGGTATGCCTATCCACGTGGACGAGGATGCTCGACCTTATGGATAAATATCCATGGTTCTTCTTCCTCCAGAGCCAGCCAGGGGCATACGAGGCCTTCGAGAGGGTATATCCGAAGGTGATGGGGAAGATAAAGGAGAGGGTGAAGGAGGGAAGATGGTGCCTCGTGGGCGGGAATTGGACGGAATCCGATACGAACCTTCCCAGCGGGGAGGCGTTGGCCAGGAGCATGATGTTTGGGAAGAGGTATTTCAGGGAGAGGTTCGGGGTAGATGTAAAGGTGGGATGGCTTCCCGATGTCTTCGGCCATAGCTACCAAATGCCACAGATACTCAGCCAGGCCGGGATAAAATATCATTACTTCTGCCGCTGCAGCAGGGGGGTCCCGATATTCTGGTGGGAAGGGCCCGATGGTTCTAAGGTCCTATGCTTCAACTGGGATTGGTATATGCACGACGTCAGCGCCGATTACCTCAAGAAGACGGTCCTCGATTTCGAGAGGGCCGGGGGTGGGAAGAGGTTTCTCTTCGTATACGGGAGGGGGGATCACGGGGGATGGCCAACGGATGATGAGGTGGATCTCATCTCCAAGCTAATGGAGGATCCGGAAAGCCCGAGGATAGAGGGGATAGGGATAGAGAGGTATTACGAGCTCGTAGAGGAGGAGATGGGGGATAAGATCCCAACGCTTAAGGACGAGATGAACTACGAGTTCGAGGGATGTTACACGAGCCATGGGGATATAAAGAGGATGATGAGGGAGAGCGAGAACCTGCTTTTCACCGCCGAGGTATGGTGCTCCATAGCAAGGGCTTTCGACTTCCCTTATCCATCCGATGCGCTCTCGATAGCATGGAAGCACACATGCTTCCAGCAGTTCCACGACATAATGGATGGATGCGCTATAGCATCGACATATAAGGAGGCACATGCGAAGTTCGCCGAAATATCGGGGATAACGAGGGGGGAGAGGGACAGGGCGCTTCAAGTCATATCGAGGCAGATAGATACGGAGGGGCTGGAGGGGATCCCGGTCGTCGTCTATAACTCCTTGCCGTGGAAGAGGACGGATCTCGTGGCGGTCAGGATCCCAGCATATCGGATATCGGGATGGGATGGGGTTGTGGCGATCGGTCCGGATGGGGAGAGGGAGCCTGTTCAGGTCATCGAGGAAGGATCCCCGTCGCATGAGGCAGCCCTCATCTTCGTGGCCAAGGACGTTCCTGGGATAGGATATAAGGTCTATTCGCTCTCCGAAGGGAAGGTGGAAACGGATCCGTTGAGTCCGGTTGTCGGGGATGATGGGTCTATGAGCAATGGGATCGTTTCCCTCGATGTCGATATGAAGACCGGGGGTATAAGGAGCCTGAAGCTCTCGGGATCCGATTTCGAGTTCGTCCCGGAAGGCATGGAGATGAACATGTTGTTAGTTCAGAAAGAGGATCCGAATGGCGGGATGTCGGCATGGTATCTTCAGCCCATAGGGGATCCGTGGATTTTAGGCGATGCCGAGTCCGTCGAGGTCGTGGATAGGGGTCCGGTTAGGGCGGCGATAAGGGTTAGGAACGTGCTCGGGGGCTCGACGTTCATAAGGGACATAGTGCTTTACCGCTCGATCCCGAGGGTGGACGTCGAGATGAAGGCGGATTGGCACGAACACGACATGTGGATAAGGGCCGTGTTCCCGACAACGATCGTCGATGGCATCGCTACGTTCAACGTTCCCTATGGGGCGAAGACGAGGCCGGCGGATGGGCACGAGGTCCCGGCGCTCCAGTGGATAGACCTATCTTCCTCCTTCTTCGGGTTCTCGCTCTTAAACAACTGTAAGTATGGCCACAGCATAGATGGCTCCACCCTTAGGATCTCGCTCCTTAGGAACTCACATGATCCGGACCCGAATCCGGACGAGGGTTGGCATGAGATGATATATTCCCTCTATCCACATAAGGGCGATTGGAGGGAAGCCGAGACGATGAGGAGGGGGATGGAGCTGAACATCCCGCTCATAGGATATGTCAAGGAGGACAGGTCTGGGAAGCTTCCTAAGGAGTTGTGTTTCCTTGAGGTTGAGCCGAGGAACGTCATGTTGGCGGCCTTAAAGCAGGCCGAGGATTCCACAGAACATCACATAATAAGGGTTTTTGAGTTCGAGGGGAGGGAGACGAGGGCGGTCCTGAGGGTTCCCTGGACCGTCGAGGAGCTCGTCGAGGTGAACCTTATAGAGGACGAGGTTAAGGGGGAGGGGATCTCGGCCGATGGCAAAAGGATCGAGATCGAGATGAAGCCCTATAAGATAAGGGGGGTGAAGGTGAAGTTCGGCAGGGGGTGATCTTAAGTGGCTTCCGGAAGGCTCTTGTCGTGGTGCTTGGCGCTATCCTTCCTATTGGGATGTGCTGCCCTATCCCAGGAGATGCGATCCTCCTCTAAGGGGGATGAGATGTTCGTCGGGACGGTGGTGATGATCCCGGCTCCGGACACGATATGGGCGAAGGGCAAGGATGGGAAGGTGAAGGTGGTCAAGTTGGGGGATAGGACCAGGATAGTGAAGGATGGGAAGGAAGCGAAGGTTTTGGACATAAAAAAGGGGATGGAGATAAGGGTCTTGGGGGTTGAGGAGGATGGAAGGATCAGGGCATTTGCGATAGCGGCCGGGACATCCGAGGAGACGATCAAGTGGCTGGAGGAGATGGCGACGAGAGGTGCTCTCGAATATGGAGGGGGGATAGGCGCAGGAGAATGATATTGGCTGTAGGCCTCAACCCTTGTGTTGAGAGGATATTCGTGATAAAGGGGTTCGCGATCGGGGAGGTTAACAGGGTTGAAAGGATGGAGCATCTCGCCGGAGGCAAGGGGATAAACGTGGCGAGGGTCATAAAGGCCCTCGGAGGGGATCCTATTGCGACCGGTTTTATAGGCGGGGAGCCGGCGGATTTCATAGAGAGGAGCCTCGAGGAGGCGGGGATATCCTACGATTTCGTTAGGGTATCCGCTCCTACGAGGAGCACGTATACCATACTCGATCCCGAGAGCGGGACCTATACGGTCATAGCCGAGCCGGGGAGGAAGGTGGAGCCGGAGGATGTGGAGGCGTTCCTCGATAAGTTCCAGTCCCTCCTCGCCTCTGTGAGATACGTGACCATATCGGGGACGGTCCCCCAAGGGGTTCCGGAGGATATATATCTTAGGCTTGTGGAGAAGGCGAACGAATTGGGGAAGGATGTGATATTGGATTGCGGCGGGAAGCTGTTGGAGGAGGGGATAAAGGGGAGGCCTTTCGGGATAAAGCCGAACCTGAAGGAGTTCTCGGCGGCGATAGGGAGGGAGATAAAGGGGGAGGGGGATTTGGTCCTCGAGCTTGAGAGGGTTTTGGATATGGGGTTGGGGTTCGCATCCGTCACCATGGGGAAGGAGGGGGCGATCCTGGTGACAAGGGAGGGGAGATGGCGCGTCGTCCCTCCGAGGATAAAGGCCGTGAACCCCATAGGGTCTGGGGATGCTTTCCTTGGTGGGTTGGTCCTTTCCCTGGAAAGGGGCTATGGGATAACGGATGCTTTCTCGTTCGGGACGGCATGCGGGGCTGCGAAGGCCCTCGTCGGTGACTCAAGGTTTTTCGATCCATCCCCGGTTTGGGATATCCTCAAAGGCGTGACCTCGATCTGTTTATAATCCCAAGGGGAGGAGGGTGGGGAGGCGGTGAAGGCGGTCGTCCAGAGGGTCAGGGCTGCTCGCGTGGAGGTGGATGGGGAGTCGGTTGGCGAGATAGGGAGGGGGTTGCTCGTCTTCCTCGGGGTTGGTGCTTATGATGGCGAGGAGGACGTTGCATACATGGTGGATAAGATCGTCGGGCTCAGGATATTTCCCGACGAGGACGGGAAGATGAACCTCTCCCTCCTCGATGTAGGGGGGGAGATGCTCGTGGTTTCGCAGTTCACGTTATATGGGGATTGCAGGAAGGGGAGAAGGCCGAGCTTCACGGATGCGGCCCCTCCGGATAAGGCCGAGAGGCTTTACTCCCTTTTCGTCAAAGGTGCGATGAATGCGGGATGTAAGAGGGTCGAGACCGGGAGGTTCGGGGCCATTATGATCGTGTATGCGGAGAACGAGGGGCCGGTCACGATGGTTTTGGACTCCGACTGGCGTCGCCACCCAAAGGAATAAGGAGGGGATGAGGGGATATGCCGAAGTTTGGGGTGATAGGAGCTGGTAGGTGGGGCCAGATCCATGCTAAGGTATATGCGGAGGATCCTTCTTCGGAATTGGTGGCCGTCTGCGACGAGGATGAGGGGAAGGCGAGGTCCGTTGCGGAGAGGTTTGGGGCGAGATGGTTCCTGGATTACAGGGAGATGCTGGAGGAGGCCGAGGTGGACGCCGTATCCGTTGCCACCCCCGATTTCCTCCATTTCGAGCCGACGATGGCGGCCATAGAGGCCGGGAAACACGTCCTCGTCGAGAAGCCGCTCGCCATGGAGATATCGCAATGTGAGGAGATGATATCGGCTGCCGAGGGGAAAGGGCTTATACTAATGGTTGATTTCCATAACAGGTGGAATCCTCCGTTCGCCCTTGCCAAGGATGCGATAGGATCTGGGGAGATAGGGGACATCGTTTACATATACTCCAGGCTCAGCGATACGATCTTCGTCCCGACGAAGATGCTTGGATGGGCGGGGAAGAGCTCCGTCCTCTGGTTTCTCGGAAGCCATGTCGTGGACCTCCTCCTATGGCTTCTCGATGATTTCCCCATAAGGGTGAGAGCCGTTAAGAGGGAGGGGGTCCTGAAGTCCATGGGGGTAGATACGCCCGATCTCTTCGTCTCCCTTATGGAATTCCCCAAGGGGGCGGTTGCGGTGATGGAGAACTCCTGGATATTGCCGGAGGGGGAGCCAACCGTCTTCGACATGAAGTTTGAGATAATAGGATCTAAGGGGAGGATATGCATCGACACGAGCCATCATGGGGCTTTCTCGAAATCCACGGCGGATGGGATTTCGTTTCCGGACATAATGGCCGTTCCTCGGATACACGGGAAGGCCGTTGGGTTCGCCGTTGAGAGCATAAGGCATTTCGTGGAATGCGTTAGATATGGGAAGAGGCCCATGGTCTGCGGTGAGGATGGGCTGAGGGCGACGAGGGTCCTCAAGGCGATAGAATCGTCTTCTCAATCCCAGCACGATATGGCCGGGTGGGAAAGGGTTTAGGTTCAGCCGAGGTAGGGTTCGACGACGGAGATGGGGAGCGTTATGGGGCATGGGTGTCCGAGGATGGTCATGACCACGGTGACCGTCCCCTTCTTCGGATCCACCTGTCGGACCGTCCCTATGAAGTTCATGAAGCTTCCCTCCGTCACCCTTACCAGGTCTCCGGGCTTGAATGGGGTTTGATCGAGATGGATAGGCCTTTCGAGCTGAGCTATCTCCTGGAAGGGCCTTAGGTCGGCCTCGTCTATCTCCGCAGGCCTGTTCCCATATCCTAAGAGCCTTATAACCCCAGGGATCTTTCTAACGGCGAAGTAGATGGAAGGGGTTAGATCCATCTGGACGAAGAGGTAGCCCGGGAAAAGCGGCTTGAGCTTCTTTATCCTTTTCCCCTTCTTGAACTCTGAGACCTCCACCTTGGGCAGGAGGATGGAAACCGGGAAAGGCTCCCTCTCAAGCCAGCTCTTCACCTTATCCTCATATCCGCACCTTATCTGAAGCCCATACCATTTCGCCGGCATCCTTCTACCTCCCTTCCATCCCGTGAGCCCGGGGACCTTTCAAGGTAAAGTATAGCAAAATTAGGGTTGTTTGTCAAGGAGCCGGGAGGATTCCTTTGAGTGCGTACAAAGTAACCATGGAGGGAATTCGGAAGTGAGAGATTGCGAATTGCGGATTGCGAAATGCGAATTGCGGAATTGAAAAATTGTAGGGGCAACCCCCTGTGGTTGCCCAAAATCTCCGTATTTCACCTTTCGCAATCTGCCTTTCGCAATTTGTTTTTCGCCTTTCGCCATTCGCAATTTCTCTATTGGTGGTTGCCCAAAACCGAATTTTTAATCGATAAAAGGAGGTTTGGAGATTATGAAGGTAAGGATAGGGTTCGTTCCATGCCATAGGGTTCCGTTCGACGAGGGATGGGCAAGGGATTTGAGGAGGAGATGCCTTGAGGCGTTCTCCAGGATAGAGGATATGGAGGTCGTCGTCCCGGACGAGTCCATAACCCCAGGAGGATTGGTGAGGAACGACGAGGACGCCGAGAAGACGATAAAGCTATTTAGGGATAAGGATGTGGACGGGATAGCGATAGGGACCATGACGTTCGGGGATGAGATCTCGGCCGTGAGCATCCCGGAGGCTTTCCCGAAAGTCCCGGTCCTCCTCTTCGGGACGAAGGAAGGTCCTTTCACTCCCGAAGGCAGGAGGAGGTCCGATTCCTTCTGCGGAACGCTTTCTGTCTCCTCCGGCCTTCACAGGAGGAAGATACCATTTGTGTTCGCAGGGATCTTCTTCCCAGAAGAGGAAGGGTTTTTAAAGAAGATCACGTCCTTTCTTGGAACCTCCCTCGCCGTGAGGAACTTCATCGGGGCGAGGATAGGGCTTGTGGGGCCAAGGCCTGAGAGGTTCGAGACATGTGCCACCGATGAATCCATCCTTGTGGGGAGGTTCTCGCAAAGGGTGGTCCCGGTTTCGCTCTTAGAAATCTTAGCATCGGCAAGGGCAAGAGGGGACGAGGATCCAAATGTCCTGTCCATAGTTAGGGAGATAAAGGACGAGCTCGATTGCTCCGGGGTCTCCGACGACGTCCTTTTGAGGATAGCCAAGCTCGAGCTCGCCCTTGAGGATTTCGCAAGGGGGAAGAAGCTGAGCGGGATGGGGATTCAATGCTGGACGGCCATCGAGCACGAATACGGGGTAGTTCCATGCCTTGCCATGGGAAGGATAACGGAGAAGGGTATAATGTGCTCCTGCGAGGTCGATATCCTCGGGGCTTTGACCATGGTCGTTCAATACAATGCGGCCTTGAGGAAGACAGTCCCTCATTTCATAGACTGGACGATAATGCATCAGGAGCTGGAGGATGTTTTCCTCGCATGGCATTGTGGAAATGCATCCCCATGCCTGTCAAGGGGTAAAGGGAGGGTAATGTATCAGAGCGTGCTTGGGGATACGATAGGAAGGGAGAAGTCCTTTGGGACGGCCGAGTTCCAGTTGAAGGAAGGGGTTGTGACGTTAAACAGGCTCGTGGAATACGACGGGCATTTCAAGATGCTGATATCCAAGGGGGAGATAATCCCCGAGGATCGGGATCTGAGGGGTTCCTGGAGCTGGGTGAAGGTCGAAGACCTCGATTCCCTATATAGGGTTCTCGTGGAGGAGGGTTTCATCCACCACGCCAGCATGATACATGGGGATTATGCCGAAGCCATCGCGGACTTCTGCAAAATCGTGGGGATAGAGGCCGTTATGGGGTAGGAGGACCCCATTAGATCGAGACGGGAAGCCTCCCTTGTGGGTCCTCGCTACTCCATAGGATTTCCACGAGGGCCTCGATGCTCGCGCTACAATCGCTGTATGTACAAAGCATAGTGGTGGCGCTGGGGAAATCGGCCAGGACGTAAGGGCTTCCAAGGGAGACGACTATCGTTGGGAGGCGGGCCGAGAGCTCTTCGACGAGCTTCCTTTGCCCCTCCTTTACCCTTATCCCCTCTTCCTTATAGGCCTCAGGGGCGGCCGATGTCAGGAATATCGCCGTCTTCCTCCCAGGAACGCTCTCCATGACCTTCGATATCTCCTCGGGGGATGGGTCCTCGCTTAGCCTCAGGGATACGACGTCGTGGAACCTCGATCTGAGCTCTCCCTCCCATCCTTCGGGGATGGCCCCTGCGGCAACCGAAAGCAGTGCCGTGCTGGACCTTATCGTCCTCAGGAACTCCTTTCCCTTAACAGCTGTTACAGCGCCCTTCGCTATGTTCAACGCCTGCCTCATATGCCCCTTCATCTCAAGCCTCATCATCTCGAAATCCTCAAGCGATACCCCCCTTCTCCTTTCCAAGTGTAGCCATTGCTTCGCCTTTAGGATCCTCGAAACCGATTCGTCTATCCTCCCCTCCGGTATCCTTCCCGACGATACGGCCTTCATTATGGCCTCGTATTCCCTCTCCGCATCCTCGGCAAGTATTATGTCGACCCCGGCTTCAACGGCCATGACGGCCGCTTCCCCAAGATCGAAGTTCCGCTTTATAGCCCACATCGCCATAGCATCCGTCATCACTATCCCATCGAAGCCCATATCCCTTCGGAGGAGATCCGTTACGATTTTCTTGGAAAGGGTTGCCGGGATGGGGACCTGGTCTATGGCCGGAAAATGTATGTGGGCTGTCATGATCCCTCTGACTCCGTGGGCTATGCATGCCCCGAATGAGGAAAGCTCCACCCTCCTCATCCTCTCCATGTCGTGAGGGACAACCGGCATCTCCCTGTGCGAATCCTGATATGTGTCCCCGTGGCCGGGAAAGTGCTTTGCAACGGCCATGCATCTATTTGTCTGGCATCCTTCCACCCAGGCGCTCCCAAGTCTGCCCACCATCTCCGGGTCTTCTCCGAAACTCCTTATATTTATTATCGGGTTCCTCGGGTTCGCGTTCACATCCACCACTGGCGCCAGGACGACGTTAACCCCTATGGCCCTTGCCTCCCTCGCCGTTATCTCCCCACATAGCCACGAGAACTCCTCGGATCTCGTAGCTCCTACAGCCATGTTCGTTGGAAGCATAGTCATCCCCGGGACCATCCCTCCTGCCCCGCTTTCGAAGTCTGCCATTATGAATAGCGGGACCCTTGCCAACCCCTGTAATGAGTTCGTAAGCTCTATGGTGGCTTCGGGGGATGGCATATCGTTCCGATAGAGTATTATCGATCCCACCTTCCCCTCTTCCACAAGCCTTTTCGTCCTCTCCATATCTCCCCATGTCGAGGAGCATATGAGCTGTCCGACCTTCTCCTCAATTCCCATCCTCCTTATCTCCTCCATCCACCACGTCATCTTCTCAACCCTCCTTTTCTTAATTGGAATTTCGATCCTTGCGATATATCTTAGCATATAGTTCGATCGGGTGTCAATGGGAATTGTTGGAATTCGGAGTTCGGAATTCGGATTTCGGAATTGAAAAATCCTTGTAGGGGCAAGCCCTGTGTAATAAACGTTGGAACGTTTGAACGTTTAAACGTTGGAACGTTCAACCTGCCGCCCTGATTTTTGGGCAACCATCAATAGGGAAATTGCGAAAGGCGAATGGCGAATTGCGAAAGGTGAAATACGGAGATTTTGGGCAACCACGGGGGGTTGCCCCTACAATTTTTCAATTCCGCAATTCGCATTTCGCAATCCGCAATTCGATATCCTTGTAGGGGCAGGCCCTGTGTAATAAACGTTGGAACGTTTGAACGTTTAAACGTTGGAACGTTCAACCTGCCTGCCCATGATTTTGGGCAACCATCAATAGGGAAATTGCGAAAGGCGAAAGGCGAATTGCGAAAGGTGAAATACGGAGATTTTGGGCAACCACGGGGGGTTGCCCCTACAATTTTTCAATTCCGCAATTCGCATTTCGCAATCCGCAATTCGATATCCTTTGTAGGGGCAGGCCCCTGTGCCTGCCCTGATTTTTGGGCAAACACCAAGAGAAATTGCGAAAGGCGAATAGATTGACAGATAGTCGGATTTGCGATACAATGGCTTGCAGAGGCTTTTAGGAGGTGGGAGGGTGAAAGGGCAAGCAGAAGATCATAAATTGGGAAGGCGGGTGAGAATTATGCTTGTTTTGCTCTTTGGCGGTTGGAACGTGGCGGCGGAGGCTTCCGAAATAAAGGGCACGATTCACGTCATCCCTCAATCCCATATAGATGTAGCGTGGTTGTGGAGATACGATCCCGAAACCATTCATAGGTGCTGCAGGCCTACCTTCTCCCTCGCCCTCGAAAATATGGATAGGTTTCCCGACTATACCTTCTCCCAGAGCCAGGTCCCCCTTTATCAGGCCATCGAGGAGGCATATCCGAAGCTAATGGAGAGGATAAAGAGGTATGTGGCGGAAGGGAGATGGGAGATAGTCGGGGGGATGTATGTCGAGTTCGAGGGAGGGGAGCCGTGCGGCGAGTCCCTCGTTCGCCAATGTGTTATGGGGAAGAGGTATTTCCTTGAGAAGTTCGGGGTAGACGTGAAGACCGGCTGGCAGGAGGATGCATGGAGCCATCCATGGCAGCTTCCCCAGATCTTAAAGAAGTGCGGAATGGATTCATATATGTTTAAGAGAGGGGGGAAAGGGGAGAGGCTTTTCTGGTGGCAATCCCCTGATGGATCGAGGGTCCTCGCATGCAATCCCCTGCGCGAAGGTCCATCCCATTCGTGGATGGATTTCTTCACGGAGATGAACAGGCGCTATGGGGTTAGGGATGTCATGGTGGAGATCGGAGCGGGGGATCATGGGGGAGGTCCAACACCACAGGAGATAGAGGCCGTGAAGAGGTTGGCCGAGGAGTTATCGGATGAGGTGGAGGTGAAGTTCAGCACATTCGAGGAGTTCTCTAAGAAGGTCCTTACCCAAGGAAGGGATTTGCCGGTCATCGCGGACGAGCTTGGGTTTGAGCTCCTCGGGGATCTGACGAACTGTGCGGAGATAAAGAGGAAGAACAGGTATTGTGAAGCTTTGCTCCTCACGACCGAGAAGTTCTGCTCCCTGGCCTCGATCCTCTTTGGATATCCATACCCGTCGGAGGAGCTTTACGAATCTTGGAAGAAGCTCCTTTTTAACCAGTTCCACGACATAATAGGTGGGAGCGGGATTCCCCCGGTCTGCCGAGATGCCCTTAGGTTTTACGAGATAATAGAGGAGTCGGGGGAAAAGCTCTCCTCCGATTCCCTTTCCGTAATCCTCGGAAACATGAACACGGATGGAGACGGGATACCGATAGTCGTCGTGAACCCAGTTCCGTGGGAAAGGACGGACATCGTGGAAGCCGAGATCCGAATCCCTGAAGGTTGGGAGGGGATTCGGATCCTGGACCAGGAGAAGAACGAGATCCCCGTTCAGATAACGGAGGAGCGAGTCGAGGGGGAGGAAAAGCTATTAGGGTTTATCTTCGTTGCGGAGTCCGTTCCATCCCTTGGATTCAAAACCTATTGGGTTGCAGAAGGTATGGCAAGCTACCCAAATCCTTTCTTAATAGAGGATTTCAGGATCTCGAACGAGTTCTTCGACCTCGAGCTCGATCCAGAGACCGGACTCCTAAAGAGGGTTTTCGATAAGAGGAAGGGGAGGGATGTTTTGGACCCCGCCGGTCGTGGGAATATGCTCGTCGCTATCGAGGACGAGGGGGATTCGGAGGGGAGGTTCGTTAAGGGAAGCGATACGATAGCGAGGCCTCCTGGAAGGAGATCGGAGATCCTGTCGAAGGAGTCGATAGAGATATGCGAGACGGGGCCTGTCAGGGCGAAGGTAAGGATAAAGAGAAGGTTTCGCAGCTCGAGCTTCGTGCAGGAGATCGTCCTATACTCGAGGATAGAGAGGATAGATTTCCTCATGGGCATCGACTGGCACGATGTCCATTGGATGATAAAGCTGGCATTTCCCCTTTCCCTCGAGGATCCCGTGGTCACTTGCGAAACGGCATACGGGAGCGTAGTCAGGCCGGCGGACGGGCTCGAGTATCCCATGCAGAGGTGGGTGGACCTATCATCGGGCGGATATGGGGTTGCCCTGCTCAACGATTCGAGATATGGATACGATGTGGAGGGGAGGACGGTCAGCATAAGCGTCCTCCGCAGTCCGACGGAACCAGCCTATAATACGGACGAAGGCCATCACCTCCTGAGATATTCCCTCTATCCCCATTCCGGCAACTGGAAGGAAGCGGGGGTTATGAGGAGGGGGTATGAGTTCAACTATCCGCTGATGGCCATTGTAGAGGGAAGGCATGGTGGGAAGCTTCCTTCCGCCTTCTCCGCTATCTCGGTCGAGCCGGATAACGTTATAATGGAGGTTCTCAAGAAGGCATACGATACGGACGATTTCGTCATAAGGCTTTACGAAGTCCATGGGAGAGGATGCGAGGTTTCCGTGAGGATGCCCATCGAAGTAGAATCCGCCTATGAAGCCGATCTCATGGAGAGGAAGGTAAAGGATGTGGACTTCGAGGGCTGCGTGGTGAGATTCCCCATAGGGGCGTATGAGATAAAGACGATAGTGGTAAAGATTAAACGGTGAGGCAATGAACTCCCTATTCGTGCCGTGATCCCGGCAAGCCCCATGGCCGCCGATACGGCCAGCACCTTGGCTCCCTATGCCAAGGGGTCTTCCATTGTTATCCTGAGGAACCCATCTCTCCGTAATGGGGTATCTGTCCCATTTCTCATTTTTCGCCATTCGCCTTCCGCCTTTCGCAATAGCGATGTCAGGATAATGGTCGTCATCGGTTTCAAACCCATGCACAACATCAGGCAATCCTATTGTAGGGGCAACCCCCTGTGGTTGCCCAAAAATCAGGGCAGGCACGGGGGCCTGCCCCTACAAGGATATCGAATTGCGGATTGCGAAATGCGAATTGCGGAATTGATCCGAAATAATCAATCCGCCCTTCGCAACTTCTCATTTTTCGCAATTCGCCTTCCGCCTTTCGCAATTTCTCTTGGTGTTTGCCAAAAAAACCAGGGCAGGCACATTGAACGTTCCAACGTTTATTACACAAGGCCTGCCCCTACGAGGATTTTTCAATTCCGAAATGTCTTTAGATAATTCCTTGCCTTCCCCAGATCATCGCTGAGGAGAACAAGGGAAAACCTCTCAACCTGGGAAATCTCAACCGCAGTCCTATTCCCCTTCTGGCTTACCTTGGGAGAGGAAATCCTCCTCCAATTTCCCTTCTCCATCTCCCCACTTTCCGCGATGAGTTTCTTTTTATCCTTCCTTAAAATCTCAATTTTCCCATCCTCCAAAGGGATTAGAAGAAGAGAGGAGGAAGCCTCAATCCCCCTTCCATCAAGGGAGAGGAGGATGAAATGCCCTCCTCCATTCACGATCTCCCTCTCTTTAATTTTCACCTTTCCCTGCCCCTCCACGGCAAGCAGATCCCCTTTTGAGGATAAGTGGATGAATCCCGTTGAACGCTCAGCGAGTTCTATCTCCATTCCCTCCCATTTATAGCTTCCCCTTTTCCCGTAATTTACGAGGGTTAAAGTCCTTCCACCTTCAAGCGTTGGGATGGCAAAAGCGAGGAGATCCGGATTCTCCGGCTCGATGGCCAATCCTTTAATTCCCGCCATCCGCAAAACATCTTCATAAAGTTCATAAACCTCCCCCTTCATCTCCTCAGGCTCTCTCACATAGAATATCTCCCCCTTCCCCAGTTTTCCCCTCATAATGCCATTTTCCTCCTTCCCCATGATTGCGTTGAGCCTTTCCGCCCTTCTCTTTTGGAAGTTCTCATCCCTATCTATCTCTCCGCTAATGTAAAGTTTACCTCCCTTGCGAACGAAATCCATTAAGGCAGAAAATACGTTATCGGAAATGGCATAAGGGGAAGGATAGAGAATGAGTTCAGCGTCTTTAAGAAGAGGAAGCTTATCCTCCGTTGCGATTTCAAAATCGACCTTCAATTGAAGAAGGGCCTTAATCGCCCTGCGGAAGGCATCGTGAAAGCGCATCCTCTCGCCGGAGGAAAACCCGGTTTGCGGCGTGAGGAGATAAACTTTTGGCTTTTGGTATTTTGGATGAAGGGAGCCGAAAAGATATGCCATTGCTCGCATAATGTAGCCTGCCTGGCGAGGGGAACGGTCGGCGTGAACGAGACCGAAGGGGAAAATGCCCTCCATCGGGTCCCGCCAATGCCAGCTGTTAAGGAAGGAAGCCCCCTCCCCGAAGGCTATGTGGGTTAAAAAGAGGAAGCGACGATTATATTCGGGTGTTGACTCGTGTCCATATCCCTCAAAGCCGGGATGGTTCCTCGCCCCGCACTCCCCGACGCTCAGCGGCTTCCCAAGCCACTGCATATCTATTTCCTTCAACTCCAAAGGGAAAACGGTTAAATCGCCATAATAGTGGCGATTGGTAAAATCCATATCCTCAGAGAGCAAAATTGGGTCGTGGATGACATCTCCCCAGCCAAATCCCTGTAGACAGCCAACGGTTATGAGGAGCGAAGGGTCGGACTTCTTCATCGCCTCGTAAAGCCTATCATACCAATTTTTCTCCCAGCGAAGATAAAATTCCGCCGTATCCCTTGCCCGAACATCGTTTACATCGGAAGAAAGCGAATTCACCGCTATCTCCTCAAGGCTCTTCTCCACCAATTTATCCTCCCACACCTCCTTCAGCCTCTCAAAACCCCCATACTTCTCCTTCAAATATCTCTGGAACTCCTCTCTATGCTGGGGTGAATCCTCCCTTCTTAGGGAGGGCTCGTTGCAAAGGTCTATAATTATGAGTTTGACCCTCTTATATCTCTCCGCTATCTCCCTTGCAGCCTTTACCTCTTCCTCCAAAGCCTTTCTATCGAGGGAGTCCCAAAGGTTGGGGGCGCCGAAGAGAATGATGTTGTGTTTCTGGGCAAGATAAACGAGGGCGTCGTTAGCCCTCTTAGCCCTCTCCGTTTCCCTCTGGCTGAAGGGCCAGAAAATACGGGATATACGAAAGCCCCAGTCCTCCATAAGCTGAAAATCCCTTTCCCAGGCGAGGGGAGAACAAGCGGACACGCTATCGATCTGCCCCCACCACTCCTGTGCCCCCACTATGAATTTCGGCCTGCCTCCAAAATGGAAATAGGAGTCCTTTATCGGTGGCCTTTCGCCTTTCATAAGCTTTTCCTGCCAAATGACGAAGGCCTCTTCCATCTCGTCTATCTTGCTCCCATCCTCCCAAAGTTCACAGCGAAGATAGCAGAAATCCCTCTTCTCCTCTTTGGGAATAGGATATCCTTGAGATACCTCCTCGATTTCTCCGCCCTTAACCCCGACTTCCACTTCCTTGAACCATTCCCCTTTCCCTTCCTCAAATCCCAATATAAACCTTACTTTGCATTTCCTATCGCTTGCCCCCATATTGGCCACCCAAACCCTCAGCCTTGCCACTTCCCCTGGACGATAGCAAGCCCATTCCGTCCCTGCTCCATAAAGATATGTCTTCTTTATCAAGCTCTCGGCTAAACGAGGAAGGCGGGGAAGGAGGGCTTCCTTGGTGAATAAATTCCTGTTATCCACGCCGAATATAGCCCAGCTTGAACCCTTATAATAGCCATCGTAGTTGTGGATTATGCTTGCGAGATATCCACGGAAGCGTCCCCAAGGGTCAAAGGCATTGAGAAGGGGTAGGATTCTCGCGACATTCGGACCGAACCCGTGTCCGGCTCCCCTGCCGATGGGTCCCACAGCGGCAAATCCCGTGAACGGCCCTTTTAAAGTGAGCCCGCTTGGGATAAGCATCTGGAGGGGAGCGGGTTTAGCTACATCGGCGTTCTCAAGGGGATGGGAGGGGTCGAAAACGCCTATCTGCTCGGGATTAGGCCACATCGCATCCTGAAGCCTTCCAAAATGGGTATTGATTACCTCCTGAAAAAGGATTTCCTCCCCCCTCGTATCGGCGAGGATATTTATATCCTTCAGGAAGAACTTGTAAGCTTTCCCCTCCTCTTCGGTCTCAACGGAAATGCTAAAGGAGATATGGTCGGCATTCTGGGGGCGAAAATGGTCTCCTGGTACCCCCCTTCCAACAGAGGGATTATCCTGCCAATATTGTAAGTCGGCGAGGGATATGTAATACTCCCTCCATTCCGAAGATACCTCCACCGCCGAACGCCAGCGGGAACCATCCTTTTCCTGCCACTCAAAAAATAGCCTTTTAACCCCTTCTCCCTTCGCCTTGAAGTTAGCGATGATGAAATTCGAGGGAAAGGCAGAAGGATTAACCGGCGGAGAGGAAATGGTCGCCCATCCCCTCAACTCCTCAACATCTACTTCTAAGAAGTTCTCGCCTTTCTCGTCTTTGCCCAATTTATAGGATGCTTTTCCTGCCGGGAAGCCCAAAGCCCATTTCTCATCTTGCGATAGGGAGAAGAGGGGATATTTTTCCCCTGCGGGAATAGGGAGCTCCCCTTTTTCATACCAATTGCCGTCGACGTAGAAGAGCGGTTTATCAAAGGCATATCCTCCAATCGTTATCATGCTTCCGCCTTCGCTCAAGAACCGCCTTACAGCTTGAGCAGCTTTGGCGGGGAAATAGGGGCCATAGGGCAGGATGAGCAGGTCGAAATTCTTTGGGGAGAGGATTGAGGGATTGGAGAGCTCCTCCGCACCGAGAGCGTATGTGAAAAAGCCAGCTTCTTTAAGAGCGGAATAGATGTCGTCGATAGAGGGAGTTCCACCGGTTTTGGGGAAATCATCCTCCGAGAAAATGGCTACGTCTTTTCCGATCCCCCTTTTAGGTTTTACCTTCTCCATAAATTCACTTCCTTTCTCCTCGCTTCTCCTAAGCTTCTCGCTGAGCTCCTCATCGTAAATCGAGGGCGAATATCCGGTCGCTTCATCTCCTATCTCCAATTGGGCATCGTCAAACCAAGCTGTGCCATAGCCGTGAACGACCAGGATAACCGACATCCTATTGGCTCCCTGGGGAACCAGGGCCGTCGTTTTTATGCGTTCCCAGTCGCTATCTCCCTTGATTTTCCTCTCGCTATCGTGAAAGGAAATCCTCCTATCGCCTGAGAAAAAATTGATCGAACAATAAGCTCCCGCCCCTCCCTCTACGCCCCTCGTCTTAACGAAGACGCTAAACGTCAAATGTTGATTGAAAGCACGGATGGGGAATTCCTGATAGGCCGAATACCATCCAAGGGGAGCATCTTTAGGGATGGAAATGCGAAGGGAGAATTTTCCTGAATGAAAAACGCCTGCGTCTATAACCGCCTCGCCGTTAGAGGGCAGATTGAAGCGCCAATTGAAGGGAGGGACCTCTGTTTTTGGTGGGAATTCAAAGCTTGAGTTAGGGAGCAGATTCAAGGGGAAGGATTGGGGGGATGCGAGAAGGACCATGGCAATAAACGGCAGCATCTCCTTTATTGCGGATCTACCTTGCCGCAGGGACGATGCGGATGACCGCGTGTCGGATGATGCCCGGTTCACCATGCTTGCCATAGGAATAAACCACATGTATCCTCCCATCCTTAGCCTGCACGGCTTGGGGATAGTGTGCGTCCATTCCATGCGCTCGGAGCTTCCAGGGTATCGGTTCACAAGGCAGATGTGCGCGCCGTGCAAGGAGCCGACCAAATGCCTTTCTTAGGGTCGTAGCGTGACATCCAGATATCCGTTTCCGGCGTTCGCTCGTAGTTGCTCCACCAAGCCGCGAGAATGGTTCCTTTCTTCGTCTGAACGATGGTGGCCGCGACCGCATTATCCGCTTACAGGCCAAGGCAACCACCTCCTGATATGCACGGAATTACGCAGTTGACCGCACACCTACTTTCACGGTATCATTATAAAAACACAAGCGGAAGCATGTCAAGAAAAGGCGAGTGTCGAGGTGACTGCGTTACCGGAGACTACCAAACTCCGGAGGTGAGTGAAAATGGTTTGGCTGAGTTGGGTTTTTGCTGCTTTTGCAGCTGAACCGCAAGGGGTCATAATGACGGTGCAAGGTCCAATTGCTCCGTCGGAGTTTGGCAGGGTTTTAGTGCACGAACATGTCATGTGCGATTTTATCGGCGCGGATAAAACCGGTCGGCATAGATACGATCCCGAAGAAGTCATTGCGACGATGCTGCCGTTTTTGCGTTCCGTGAAAAAGCGCGGGTTTTCTGGGTTCGTTGATGCTACCCCCGCTTACATCGGTCGCGACCCGTTAGTGCTCAAGAGGCTTTCCGAATTGACCGGTTTGCACATTTTGACCAACACAGGCTATTACGGCGCTGCCGGCGATAAATTCCTGCTACCCCATGTCTTCACCGAAACCGCAGACCAGCTCACCGAGAAATGGGTCGCTGAATGGCGCAACGGGATAGAAGGGACTGGGATTAAGCCCGGCTTCATCAAAATCGGCGTTGACCCCGGACCGCTTAGCGAAATCGACCGAAAGTTAGTCGTGGCTGCGGCGAGAACACATCTACAAACAGGGTTGACAATTGCCTGTCACACAGGTGAAGCGAAAGCAGCCCTTGAGGTCTTGGAGGTGGTCAAAAGCGAAGGGGTTGACCCTTCAGCGCTTATCATCGTCCATGCAGATAGCATACCAGACTCAAGCGTCCATGAGAGATTGGCTAAAGAAGGTGCGTGGGTTGAATACGATGCCGTTGGCGCAAAGCCTATCGACGAGCATGTGAAGCTCATTTCGGAGATGGTGCGAAAGGGCTTTGCCGATAGGTTACTGCTTTCCCATGACGCCGGTTGGTATTGGGTCGGGGAACCCGATGGCGGGAAGGAGAGGGTCCGACCCTACACGGCTTTGGCGGACGAGTTAATCCCTGCGCTTAAAAACGCAGGGTTAACGGAAGCGACTTTGAAGAGGCTGCTCGTCGAAAACCCGAAGGATGCCTTTACGACGCGCATCAGGAAAAAATCGTTATCCCCGTAGGGGCAGGCCCCCGTGCCTGCCCTGGTTTTTGGGCAACCACCGATCAGGAATTCGGAGTTCGGAATTCGGATTTCGGAATTGGAAAAATCCTTTGTAGGGGCAGGCCCCCGTGCCTGCCCATGATTTTCGGGCAACCACAGGGGGTTGCCCCTACAATTCCGAATTCCCTTATGGGCGACGCAGCCATACATGATAGATCACGCAGGGGTTGAAAAGCGGTGGGATGATGCGTTATAATTACAGCGAAGCCGAAAGTTAGAGGAGGTGGTTTTTATGAGTTATAGACACGTTATGTGGAAAAGCTTTTGTGAGCGTTTTAGAGGGGATGATATCCATGGCAATTCGGCATATAACATTATCTTGCGTTTTCGTGTTAGCGTTTCAAGTTTGTGAGGTGATAGCGATGGGCTCTGATAAACACGAGCCACAGCACCTTAAGGAACTCTCGGAACGCATCTCACAGCCATTGGAAATACAATCCGAGTTTGTGCGGATGCGCATATGTGGGCGTACAGGTGCATATGAACTTTTGGACAAGCGCAGCGGCGTCATATGGTTCAGCAACCCATTTGATTCCCGCCTCGGCGAAGCAACGGTGCTGGTTAACGGTAAGGAGAAAAGGGTTGCCCTAAATAAATTTTCATCGCATGTCATCGATGGAAAGCTCATTAGATTGCGCTACCTCGCTGAAGCCGGTGAGCCATCCATTGAAGTTTCATTTGCCCTTGATGGCTCAAGGGTTGATGTTTCATGTGATGCTGAGTGGACAGGCGTGCGCTCCATTTGCCTCCTTGATAATGCTCTTTTTGTCGGCGATGCCGACAAAGGTTCTTTGATCGTGCCAGTGCGCCTGGGCATGTTAATACCGGGCGATAGCGGAAAAGAGTTTGAACACTCCTTCCCGACATTCTCGTATGAAGGTTGCCATATGGAAATGTTTGGGGCGCTCAAGCTCGGTTCCGCAGTTCTCGTTACATGGCACAACCCGTATGTGACACTTCGCTTGCGCAGCATCGTCGGTGAGGCAAATCTCAAACCATACAAGCAATTGTTGCTCCCATCGCTTGACCTATCCTCTGGAGCGAAAGGCTTCAGCATTCACATGCTCGGGAATGGTGATTGCACGAGCATTGCGAGAGCTTACCGTGAAGTGGCAAGGGAAAAGGGCTGGCTTGTCACATGGCATGAGAAGCTAAAGGAGAACCCAGAACGCGGTAAGCTTTTTGGAGCAGCTAATTTCAAGCTTTGGACTTGCCTTGCAAGGCACATGGACGAGGAAAGCAAAAAAGAAGAATGGGTTAGGGTCAACTGGACTTTTGAGCAGGCTGCAAAAATTGCCGAGCACCTCAAAAACGACTTAGGCATGGAAAGAGTGCTCTTCATACTTGGTGGCTGGATTCATCGTGGCTACGATAACCAGCATCCAGACATACTGCCTGCAGCACCTGAGTGTGGCGGCAATGATGCCCTATCGGATTGCGCAAGAAGGGTAAAAGGCTTGGGTTACCTCTTCTGCTTGCATGATAACTACCAAGATATGTATCGCGATGCACCATCTTGGGATGAGAGCTACATCATGAAGCATCGTGACGGCAGTTTGGTCAAGGGTGGGAGGTGGCTTGGTGGGCGAGCATATCTTACATGTTCAAAGAAAGCGCTTGAACTTGCGATGCGCCCTCAAAATCTGCCAGCGGTTAAAGAACTCTTCGACCCAAACGCCTACTTCATTGACACAACGTTCGCAGCCGGTTTGTATGAGTGCTTTGACAAAGCACATCCGCTAACGCTCTCAGATGACATGTTCTGGAAGCAAGAGCTGTGTCGGTATGCGAGGAAGCTTTTTGGCATCTTCGGTTCTGAGTGCGGTCGAGAATGGGGCATACCGGTTTCCGATTTCTTTGAAGGCTTAAGCGGCGTCAGCGGCACTTATTACCATGATACGAATCTACTGAACAAACTCGGCGCAACTGTCATGCCAATCTTCGAGATGGTCTACAGAGATTGCATTCAGGTCTATGGCAAGTATGGTTACGACGTTTTCAACTCGGCTGAATACGTCCTGCACCACATACTCATCGCACGTCCTTTGAACTACCATAGCATACCATCTGGATTGTATTGGCATGAAGGAAAACCTGAGATACTCATCGATGCCGAGCCATCCGTTGGTTCTGTTAAGCGTGTTGACCAGCACACATTCAACATCACATACGAATGGGACATCAAAAGACCAATAGAAGATACGTGGCGTGTCTTCGTCCACTTCACCGATGCAAGCGGGAATATAAAGTTCCAGAATGACCATGACCCAATACCACCAACAACCGAGTGGAAGCCACCAAAGGTTGTTATAGGTCCTCTAAGTGTGCGCATACCCGAGGGGATTACTGGCACATTTGAAATCCGCATGGGATTGTTCAAGCCACCACAAGGTGAGCGCGCAAGGCTTCGTGGAGTTGATGATGGTCAGAGACGATGCATAGTGGGGCGATTGCATATCTCTGCTACAGAAGTTAAATTTGAGCCGATTGAACGGGTGGTAAAGGGCGATCCAGCACTCTTCACAAGGGCCGACAGCGGATGGGCTGAGGGTATGCATCCACTTGACCGCTTCATGAAAAACACATACGAAATACTTTCGCCACTTAACGAAGTTACCTCTCAGATGCTCATGAGCAGCTATAGTTTTCTGACGCCCGATGGGAAGGTGCGCCAGTCAACTTTTGGTGATGGACAGGTGAGCGTTATCGCCAACATGGGAACGCAAGCATACGAGTATAATTCAAAGCGCTTCGGCAAGGTTATCCTCCCACCTTATGGCTTCATAGCGGAGGCGCAAACATTTGTCGCCTTCTATGCGAAAAGCTTTGGTGGCTTGAATTATGAAGATCCACCTTTGTTCGCGCTTCGGAGCTTAGATGGAAAGCCGATTGAGCAATCTAATATAGTACGCATCTATCATGGCTTTGGTGAGCCAATGCTTAGATGGCGTGAAAAAACAATCCAAGTCAGCAGAGAACAGATATTGCGTTTTCATTAGCAACTACTTCCTCAACTGTCCATTGCCATAGACGACATACAAGAGGAGATTAAAAAGAGAAGGCGAAGGCAATGAGGGGTAGGTTTGAGATCCGTCCTATGAAGGCTTTGGGGAACCTGAGAGAAGACGGACTCGGCCCGATTGAAGGGATGATTTGGTATGCGGCTGAAGAGGTTGGCGATGGGCTGGTTTACCATTTCCCGCACGGCGCATTGGCGGGGATGAATTGGCTCACCGCCGACATGCTTTTGGATGGAAGGTCTCTGGTGGTTTTTGTGCTCTCCCTGCAGGAAGGCGAGAACGGTCCGGCTTTTCGCATGGCTTTTGGGGCATTGAACCAATGTCAAGCCAGAATCAGAGTCCCCTTGGAAGCCGTGAACCAGAACCGCTGGCGCTACCCAAGAGAGGGCGCTTGGCTCAAACCGATGTGCAGCGGCGACAAGGTTGACCTAAGCAAAGTTGACCGAATGACTTTGACGGTCCTCCGCAAGAGCGAAGAGCCCGCCCGCTGGTGCATCACCCCGTTCGTCGCTACAGTTGATGAGCCACCGAAGTTGACAAAACCGTTGCTGCCCAAAGGACCGCTTCTGGACGAGTTCGGGCAAAGCAGGTTGCACGAATGGGCGACGAAAACCCGTTCGGAGGAGGAATTGATCGACCGGCTCAAATCCCAACTTGAAGAATCGATGCACTTCCGTTTCCCCGAAAACTATTCCCGTTGGGGCGGTTGGAAGGAACTGAAGTTTGAAGCGACCGGGTTCTTCAGAACACACTACGATGGCAAGCGCTGGTGGCTCGTTGACCCAGATGGCTATGCTTTCTGGTCAAGTGGACTTGATTGCGTCCGACCGGACACCGATGCCAACATTGAGGGACTGGAGGATTCCTTGAGTTGGCTGCCCGACTTGGAAAGCCAGTTCAAACCGGCCTTCCACACGAGTTTTGAGGGGCATCGGCATTTCAACTACTTGATCGCAAACTTCATCCGAGCTTTTGGTCCTGACCGATGGTTCGATTGCTGGGCGAAAATCACCCTATCGCTGATGCGGCATTGGGGGTTCAACACCGTAGCCAATTGGTCCGATTGGAGGATCGCTTCCCGTGATGGCTTCCCGTATGTCCGACCTTTGGACCTGCGAGTGCGGCATGTGCCCTACATCTTTCGCGATTTCCCCGATGTCTTCCACTCCGATTTTGAGCAAGATGCCGAAGAATTCGCCGAACCTTTGAAGGAAGGTAGTCTCCCCATTAAGTGTTGCTAATACTTGGCAACGGCAAAACCGTCAATAGCTCTTTGACAGACCAAGGATGATCCGTTAACCCAGCAGCCATCGCAGGGGTCATGAACCGATAACCACACTC
>Ga0209225_1000108_pt1 | contig 93352 bp, 104 predicted proteins | sample WasSprMetagenome_FD_184732 | JGI IMG/M metagenome (GOLD analysis project Ga0209225, IMG submission 184732) | Sulfidic aquatic microbial communities from Washburn Spring, Yellowstone National Park, USA - WS (SPAdes) (version 3) | ecosystem: Environmental > Aquatic > Thermal springs > Hot... | reverse complement strand
GCCCGAATGCTTCAGCAGTGTATTATGATGTTACGCCAAAGCCGCCGGCAACAATAGAAATGGAGTAGTTTTTATGCCTCTTTTTTCTCGGGTTCTTTAACTTTAAAAATCACTATGGTTATGGCAATCACGTCTAGTGGAATGCAGAGCAAGAAGGGGATTGTTGGTCCAGCATTTTCATATAAGATGCCTCCCACTAAGGAGCCTAACGCTCCAACCAAAATGTAGAGAGCGCCGATGCTTCCCAGTATTCTGCCCCGCATCTCCTTTGGAACAATATCTGCTTGTAAAGCCGATGTTGCCGGTCCGAAAAGAACCGAAGCAATAGCGAAGAATACATAAACTATTGCAAGCATTGGAAAACTTTTTGAGAGAACGTAGAAAATGGTTGTCGGCATAAATATTGCATGGGCTAGAATTAGTGCCTTTTTTCTGCCAAAAACGTCAATGACTTTTCCCAAAATCAATCCAAAAACAAGCATAGTTGCAAAATTTACGGTGTTAACTATGCTCCACTCAAAATCGCTTAACCCAACAACCTCTAATGCGTAAAGAGAGCCAAATCGGTAAAAGAAGGGGTCTGTGAAAGCAATTATTAATGTTGAAATGAGCAGAAAACTTAGGCTTTTCGGCATAAGCTTCCAAGAATCAAAAATTTCCCTTAGAGAGTCTCTGAACGCCAACTTAAGCTCTTTCAAATTAATCGTTTTAGATTCCTTTAATGTCTCCCTTAAAAAGGCATGGCGCAAAATTGCAGCAGCTAAACTAATGAAAAGTACTATGCCATAGATTATGCGCATCCCAAAATCCAGGGAATATTGGCTTACCAATGTTCCGGCAAGTAATGGCGAAAAAATCGCGGGTAGAAATGGCAGCACCCTAAAAGCGGCATATCCAAAGCCACGTTTTTCTGGAGTCAGCGAGTCTGCTTCAATGGCTTCAAGCGCTGGCTGATAGATTAAGCAGAGATTTGTGGCGATTACCCCAACTATGTAGAATATCCAGTTAGGAGCAAAGATGAAGAATATGTTTGATAATGCAACACCATAGGTCATGGTTACAATTATTTGTCTTCTTCCATGCTTGTCAGCAATGTAGCTTCCCGGAATTCGGACAAGAAACAGCATTACTGAACCAATGGTGCCGATAACTCCAATTGCTGTCGCCGAAGCTCCGAGATGTTCTATGAAGGGTGATTCAAAGGGTGATATCATAGAATAGCCTATGTTAAAGAGAATATAGCTTAAAAGAAGCACTGCGAAGTTTCCCCTAACGAAGGCAAACTCCCTTTTAATTTTGCTCCACAATTGAACCTTCTTTCAAAACACATCTCAGTAATATAAACTGCTCTAAAACCCTAAATAGTTGTGCACCCTTTTATTGAATGGATAATAATGTTCCGTGTAAGAGTGAACAAAATTGAGTCAATCCGCGACATTGATGGAAATCTTGGAAAACGTATAGAGCTTGTTGAAGAACGCCCCATCCCGCAATTTGCAATCAGACCCCAAACTGAGGAGGCGAAGGTTGTGCAGGATGTTCTTCAAGCCCTACAACAGCAACTGCCCATCTTTCCAGGGCGGGTGCAGTTCACAATCCCAAAGATAATTCTTTTCCTAACAGAGCAAGAATACGAAAGCCTAGGCATAAACTTTGATGTAAACCAGATTTACGAGATAACCCTTGAAAACCAGTCCATAAAGTTTAGGAAAAGCGCATAATCTCCTTCCTAATCTTTCTCAAAGCCGAATATTTTGGATGAAAAGACAAGACGAACATCATGCTCTTTAATGCCGTGCAAACCTGCTCTGGACTACTTTCCCTTTCCCCATCGCAGTATAGTGGAACAGGCTCGTTTTCGCCATCCTTGTAATAGACATAGATTGGTGCTTCAACCCCTTTTAAGGCGACAACCTCAACATCTAAACTCAACATTTTGGCCGTCTTCTTTACAGCAGCACTAACAGACTTTAGTCTTCTTTGGCGCATTCTGGAACTTGAAGCGTAAACCAGCAATTTTCCACGGTTAGCCTCCAACAATTTTAAGCCTCCAAAACAAGGCTCTGAATCTTGCCCTTTTAAGGCAAGTGGTGAAACGACAAAATCTGCTCCTAGAGAGAGTTAAGTTAAAGTGAACAGAAAAACTCTTAAGTGGCACTGCTTTAAGGTAGCCCCTTCAAATATTTGGTTTGGAAAAACATGCATAAAGAACTGCTGCAAGTTCTTGCTTGCCCCATATGCAAAACTCCTTTGACCTTTGATGGAGAAACCTTGGGCAATCGCCTTGTTAATGGATGTCTGAAGTGTGGCAAAGGACATATGTTTCAAGTTAAAGAGGAAATCGGATTGGTTAAGGATGCGAAGTTGTCTGCAGATGAATTTGAATGGAAAGTTGACGTAGCTGACGAAAGCAAGTATGACGAAATACAAAGACAGTACGCCTCGTATTTGCGTGATGACCAGAAGGCAGCATTAAAAATCCTTATGGAGAAACTCATACGCTACGTCACTGCTTCATGTGAAGAGTCCGACAACATTGTTTTAGACATTGCAAGCGGCATGGGCAGACTTATTCTCTAACTGGCCGAGAAAAGCCCAAAGAACATGCTGATTATTGGCACGGACGTGGACGAGAAACCATTACGTGGAGCCATGAACAAAGCCAAAAAAGCGGATGTTTACAATAAACTTTCCCTCATAGTGACTGACGCTAAACACTTGGCATTCAAAAATGAATCATTTTCGACAATATCCTCCTTCTTCGGATTCGACAATATTCCAGAAACAGTCCTAGCCCTAAAGGAAAGCTTCCGAGTTCTAAAACCAAACGGAAAAGCCATATTTTCATCCATCTGGTACAGAGAAGGTTCCAGAAGCATGAAAGTAACTGAAAAATATGGAGTTGGACAAATAGCAAGTGAAAAAAGGCTAAAACAAACGTTGAAAAAGGCAGGACTCGTGCTGGACTGAATTGAAGAGGTTTACTCCGGCGTTTGCTCCTATAACCCCATGGATTTGCTGCCCATTGAAGGCGAAGAATATTCCCATGTAATCGTCCAAGCAAGAAAACCTTTTGAATAAGCTTCATTTTAGTGCAAGAAGTATTCGGTCCACAGAAGGTGACGTATGAAGGTTAGGGCTCACGTGTTTGTCAGCGGACGCGTACAAGGAGTGTTTTTCAGATCTGAGACTAGATATGAGGCTAGACTCCGAGGCGTGAAGGGTTGGGTTCGCAATCTCCCAGACGGCAGAGTTGAAGCTGTCTTCGAAGGCGAAGAAGGAGCCGTAAAAGAGCTTATAGAATTTTGTAGGCGGGGACCGCCCGGCGCAAAAGTGACCAAAATCGATGTCAAATGGGAGGATTATACTGGCGAGTTTAAAGACTTCGAAATAAGGTATTAGCTGTTTCTAAATTTTCTTTTTGGGGACGCGGAAGTGGCTTTCTTTTCCAGCGCTTATGTAGTCTCCTCCGGCTCCGCGCACTATTTGGGCTATTTTTGCAAAGTTTTCAGCGCCGAGATATTGGCGTGGTGTTATCTTGATGTATTCGCCTTTATCCTCAAAGTTTAGGAGTCCCTCTAAATCTTCTGGGAACATCATTTTAACATCCTCTATGCCTAGGGGTTTTTCTGCTTGCGGGGTTTCTGGCACTGTGGGCGTTGGTGTTAGCGGGGCAAGTTGGGAAACGGCTAGGGATTTCAGTGATGCCGAGACTATTCTGAGGTCTTCTGCTATGCTGCTTAAAACCACAAGCAGCTCGTCCACTTTTTCGGCGAGTTTTTCGATGCGTTCCTTCTCCTCGTTCATATTTGGGTTCACTCTCTTCAAATCTTAATACCCATATAGCCGTATTTAATAATTGTCTGTGAAAACCAGCCTCGGCGAAAGGAGACGCAGCATTTGATTGAGATTGACGGAAGCCTGAAAAGCGGAAGCGGAACAATTCTTAGGCTTTCAGTAGCCCTAGCTTCCATTCTTGGGCAACCCCTCCACATATACAACATACGCCAAAACAGGCCGCAACCAGGCTTAAGACCACAACATTTAGAGGCTGTTTTGACAGCGGCGAAACTTTGTGAGGCAGATGTGAAAGGCGCTGTATTAAACTCTCGGGAGCTTTGGTTCAAGCCGAAAGTTGTTAAGGGCGGCGTTTTTGAGGCTGAAATTGGCACTGCTGGAAGCATACCCATGCTCATTATGACTGTCTTGCCCATCTGCATCTTCGCAGAAAACAGCGTCTACCTCCGCATTTCAAAAGGTGGAACAGACGTTTCCCACTCGCCGACAATAAACTATATGCGTTTTGTGTTCTTGCCACTATTAAGGCGTATGGGCATAAACGCCGACATAACAGTTCACAAGTATGGATATTATCCAAAAGGTATGGGGGAAGCCACACTAACAGTTGAGCCCTGCAGGGAGCTTAAACCCCTATGCCTAGAAGAGTTTGGCAAAATAAAATTCGTGAAAGGCGTTTCGGTCTGCACTTTTCTGGCTGATAGACGGGTGGCTGAACGTCAAGCATCAGCGGCAAACAATCACCTCCAGAAGTATGGTTTGACGGCGAACATTCAGATAGTAAATGATAGGTCAAATCCGCTGCAGAAGGGAAGCTCCCTAGTCCTATGGGCAGAAACTGATAAGGGTGGAGTGCTCGGCGCTGACGCCATTGGAGAGCTTGGAAAAACAAGCGAAACTGTTGGGGTTGAAGCTGCCGAAAGACTTCAAGCTGAAATCTCTTCGAAGGCAACTATTGACGTGCACTTGGCTGACATGCTCATCCCATACGTGGCGCTGGCAAAGGGCAGATCAGCCTATCTGACAAGAGCCTTATCAGATCATTTGGAGACAAACATCTGGCTGGCTGAAACCTTGTTAGGCGTAAAATTCAAGGTTGAGCGTATTAACGGGCTTTATAAGGTGGAAAAGGTCGACTAAACCTTGAAAGCCAAGGTTAGAGGAATATACACAACAGCCCTAACAAAACTGCTCTTGGAAAACGACTTCCAAATAGTACAGCCGTCCCAAACCATAAAAGCAAGATTCGGCATTCCAGACAACAACGAGCCACCAGACATAAAACTAAAGGATAGGCATGACCTCCAAGGAGTGGTAGCACTAGGCACACCAGAAGCCGTAAACTCCTTCCACAAAATTCTGCATTCCACACTTGAAGATGCCATAACAAGAAAATGGAACGTAAGCGTTGACGGCATATACAAAGGCATAGTCGTAGGCGAAAATGAAAACGCCATACAAGTCAAGATAGAAGAAGACGCTGTTGGCTTGCTTCCAAAACATGAAGTTCCATACCTAAACCAAGGCGAAAGCCAGAATACCAACGAAATAGTTGTGCAAGTTGAGAGAAAACGCATAGGGAGAAAAACCCCGGTTCTTACAACTCGGATTAAAATTGTTGGGAACTACGCCATACTGGCACAGAAAAGCAACGGCGGTGTAAGCCTAAAAATAAGGGACATACACAAACGGGCAGAACTTTACGCCTTTGGAAAAAAGTTGGCGCCGGAAGGTTGGGGTATAATCTGGCGGGAACCAGCAGCCCACAAGCCCAAAACATTTTTGGAAGACGAAGTGGCAAGGCTTAATGAAAAGGTTAAAGCCCTAAAAGAGGCTGTACATTCTGCGAATGCGCCAGCCTTACTTGTTGAAGGGCTATATTTTATGGATGTTGAATTCCCATACAACGCGAAGAGAAAGCTTGACGGTTTTAGGGGTTCTATCTCGCCAACCATTGAGGGACACCACTTTTACAAGAGCTGCGGCGGCAAAGTTTCAGCAGCCCTAGAGATGGCTGAAAAACTCCTAGAAAAGGGACAAAACAAAAACGAGATTGAAGAACTCTTTAAGGGGCAGATTCAACCCCATTTTCCAGAGGAGGGCTCAAAAGTTGATGTACAACATGTCAAGCTGAGCGGAGCAGTTTTCCACCTTGGACAAGCAACAATAGAAGCCATAAACAGCCAAACAATAAGCTATAGTAGAACCATTAAGGCTAACGGCTTCTACGACGGGCTGGGCGTAGCCAAAGAGGCAGGCGACAAGGCAGTAAGCGAAACAAAACTTGGCGAATGGCACATAACAACAAGCTACTTCTCAAAGGACGGCAAATGGAAAGGCACATACATAAACATAAACACGCCAGTGGAAATCTATCCGGAGGCAATACGCTACATAGACCTGGAAGTTGACGTTTGCATCTGCTCCAATGGCAAAACAAAAATTGTGGATAAAGAAAAGCTTGAAAAAGCCTTGGAAAAAGGCTTTGTAAGCAAAACACTTTTTGAAACGGTTGAAAGCGCTGTAAAGGCGGTGGCTGAAAAAGGTTTTGTTGAAAAGCTTTTGGCTAAATTTATTTAGCGTCCTAGGCTTATTTTCCAGCCAAGAGAGAGAAGAAGTTGAAGGCTGAACTTGTCCTAAAAGACTTGAAAGCCTATGTAAACGGTGCAGTAGCCGAGTGCTGCCTAGCCATAAAAGACGGAAAGATAGTAAAAATCGGGAAAGAGGCGCAGATGCCAAAGGCGGACGTTGAAACCAGCCTTAAAGGACTTTTGGTTTTGCCGGGCTTAATTGACGTTCATGTGCATTTGAGAGATGAGGGTAAAGCCTATAAAGAAGACTTCTACAGTGGCACTGCGGCTGCTGCAGCTGGCGGTTTCACAACAGTTTTGGACATGCCCAACAACAGCCCGGTAACCATGAGCGCCGAAACCCTGAAAAGTAGAATGGAAAAGGCCTTGGGGAAGATTTTGGTTAATGTTGGCTTTTACTCCGAATTTCCTAAGGGCGTAAATGAAATCGACGAGATAATCGACGCTGGGGCAGTAGCCTTTAAACTTTTCCTAGGCGAGCAGGTGGGCGGACTAAACATAGACGATGATAACGCCTTGTTAGAGGCTTTCGAAAAAGTGGCTTCAAGAACACCCATAGCTGTCCATGCAGAAGACAGAAACATGCTTAAAACTGCAGAGAGCACGCTTAAGCAGAGGAAATGTAACGATGTTGAAGCCTTTTTAGAAGCGCATTCCGAAAAGGCTGAAGTCGAAGCTGTAAGACGCATAATAAAAATAGTCAAAAAAGCAAGAGCGCTTGTGCATTTCTGTCATATAAGCACAGGGCAAAGCCTAAAACTGGTGATTGAAGCGAAGAAGGCTGGACTACCAGTAACATGCGAAGTTACACCTCATCACATGTTTCTATCAGCCGAAGATTTAAGGCAAATTGGAACTTTGGCTTTAACAGTGCCTCCGCTACGGGAGAAAAGCCACAACAAAGCCTTATGGGAAGGCTTAAAAAATGGCTGGGTTGATGTCATCGGCTCAGACCATGCCCCCCACACTTTGGAGGAGAAAAAAGCCGAAAGCGTCTGGGATGTTAAGACAGGCATACCGGGTCTTGAAACAACTCTTCCACTGCTGCTTACAGAGGTAAATGCTGGAAGGCTAAGCATAGCTGATGTTGTTAGGGCTATGGCTGAAAAACCAGCGAAAATCTTCGGATTAAAGGGGCTGGGAAGCCTAAAAGAGGGATTTAAAGCCGACCTAGTTGTTATTGATTTAAAAAGGAAGCACAGGATAGATGCTTCCAGCTTCCATTCTAAGGCTAAGTTTTCACCCTTCAACGGCAGACAAGTCCAAGGGTTGGCTGTCAAAACTTTTGTAGGCGGACAACTAGTTATGAATGAAGGCGAAATAGTAGCTAAACAAGGATGCAGCAAAATAATCAAAGCAAAAGCGGAGGAATGAGAAGTCCATGAAGTTTATCGCTGATGGAATGCTTGGAAAGCTCACACGGTGGCTTAGAATGCTTGGACACAACGTGAAATACTCAAACAAACTGGACGACGCCCAGCTAATCGCCATAGCAAAAAAGGAAAGGCGCATACTCCTAACAAGGGATTTAGAACTTTACCAGCAAGCTACAGCCAAAGGCGTCCAAGCCTTCTACATAGACGGAAAAACAGAAGCTGAAAAACTTGCCAAGCTAGCCCAGAGATTCGGCATAAACCTAGAAATAGACATGGCAGTTTCAAGATGTCCAAAATGTAACGCAAAAGTTAAGCCCACATCAAAGGAGAAGGTGAAAGAAAAGGTTGAAGAATCAACCTTCAATTTTTACAACAATTTCTGGGAATGCCCAAAATGCGGACAAATCTACTGGCAGGGAGCTCACTGGACAAGAATAAGAAAAACCCTTGAAGAGGCAAAGGAACTAACAAAAATTAAGCCGTAGGATAATCTTCCTTCTTGCAAAAACATAAAATATAACTCTCAAAATATGGCAGAACGCTATCGGAGAGAAAAGAACTTGAACTTCAGAAGATGGCTTTTTGGACTTCAAGAGAGAAAGGAAACCTATGCACTTTCCTTTTCTCCTTCCAAAAGCCACTTTAGCGGTATGTCTTGATATGTGCCGTCTGGCAATGTTCGCCTAATAGTTATGGGTAGTATGCCAGCCTCAAGTTCTTTTAGGGCTATGTCGATTGGGCTTGAGTAGCCTTCCGGAACATCGACGAGGATAGGTGCACCCATGGATATTTGTAGGGCTCTTGCCCCCACCACTCTGGCTTTTTCGAAACGGGTAAGCCTCGGAGGACCTATCAAAATTTTCTTCTCTTTCCTAGACGTGTTCTAACTCCCCGCGCCTCTAGTATTCGCCTTCAGGTGGACCTTTAGGCGGCACCGGGGGAGTTTTCGCTTTTCTGGCAGCAATGACATCGTCGATTTTCAGAATCATGGAAGCGGCTTCTGTTGCAGACTTAACCACCTGCTTTTTCACGGATATAGGTTCAAAGACTCCGGCTTCCCGCATATCCAACACTTTTCCGGAATGAACCTCAATTCCAGCCCATGTTTCACCCTTTTCATGTTTTACCCTCAGTTCAGACAGTATGTCTATGGGGTCTAAACCAGCATTTTCTGTCAGTGTTGCCGGTATAGCCTCCAAGGCTTCTGCAAAGCTTTTAACAGCTAGCTGTTCCCTGCCTGGAAGGGTTTCAGCATACTTCTTTAGGACGCGGGCAATTTCAAGTTCTGGTGCTCCTCCGCCAGCCAAAACTTTGGGTTCTTCAACAACATCTCTGACAACGCATAAGGCGTCATGCACTGAACGTTCAGCCTCATCCACTATGCGTTCTGTTGCTCCCCTTATGAGGATGGTTACTGCTCGTGGATGCTTGCATCCTTCAACGAAGGTCATTTTGTCGTCGCCTATCTTGCGTTCTTCTACGAGGCTTGCATAGCCCAGGTCTGCAGGGCTCATGTCGTCCAAGTTGGTGATTATTTTGCCTCCTGTGGCTTTTGCAAGTTTCTCCATGTCCGACTTCTTGATTCTTCTCACTGCTAGGATTCCCTTCCTAGCCAAGAAGTGCTGTGCCATATCGTCTATGCCCTTTTGGCATAACACAACATTTGCGCCTACGGCAGCAAGTTTTTCCACCATATCCTTGAGCATGGCTTCCTCCTGCTTGAGGAAGGCATCCATTTGCTCTGGGCTTTCGATGTTTATTTTGGCGTCAAACTCTGTCTTCTCGATTTCTAGTGGACAGTCTAGCAAGGCTATTTTTGCGTTTTCTATACGTTTTGGCATGCCTGAATGGACAACTTCCTTGTCAAGAACTATGCCATTTATCAGCATGGTGTCCTTGATGGATTCGCCTGGTTTCTTCTCAACCTTGACGTCGTCCACGTCCACCTTGTATTTGTCATCCTCCTTTTCAGCAACTTGCAAAATCGATTTAACAGCCAAATCAGCAAGGTATTCCTTGTGCTCAGCTACGAGTTTGCTTGCCATCGAAGTCATGGCGGTCTTCTTCAAATATTCTGGTGAGTTTAGGTCTACTGGGATGGCTATTTTCTCTAAAACTTCAAGGGCTTTTTCCAAGGCTTTCTTATAACCATCAATTATGATTGTGGGATGAATATTCTTGCCTATAAGTTCTTCAGCTTTCGCCAACAATTCTCCGGCCAAAATCACCGCTGTTGTTGTTCCATCCCCTGCTTCATTGTCTTGGGTTTTTGCTACTTCAACCATCATTTTGGCAGCGGGATGCTGAACATCCATTTCATCCAAAATGGTGCGGCCATCACTGGTTATTGTGACATCGCCAAAACTGTCCACAAGCATTTTGTCCATGCCCTTCGGGCCTAGCGAGCTTTTCACTGTTTCAGCTATTATGCGGGCAGCCATTATGTTAGTGTGCTGGGCTTCTCTTCCCCTTGAACGGGTTGAGCCTTCCTTTAATATTAGAACTGGGACTCCGGCTGATGCGGGTGATGACAAATCAAACAACCCCCTTAATGCGTCTCAATGAGAAACAGCATTACAATATAAATTTTTCTAAAAAGGCTGATGGATTAACTTGGTTTCAAAGCTGTTTTCAAACCTGTTCCAGTCAAAACAATGACAGTTTTTTCTCCTCGTCCAGCCTCGCCATTTTCCGTCTGCCTTTTATAGGCGGCGTAGGCCACGGCAGAGCTGGGCTCAACAAAAAAGCCCAATCCGGCAAGCTCCCTAAAAGCCGCGAGGATTCCGTCCTCCTCAACCATAACAGCTTCGCTACCAGTTTCGCTTAACGCCTTAACCATAACCTCTAAAAGGGGAGGATTAGTGCTAACCAGAGCATCAGCCAAAGATGTGACCTTCTCTGGGGGAGTGTAAGGCAAGTTCTTGAACCGGTGGTACAATGGCGAGACCTGTCTTGTCTGACACGCAACAACCTTAGGCATGTTTTCAATCACGTTCGAATCGGCTAGATGCCTAAAACCGTTAATAACGCCTAAAAGCAGTGTTCCAGCAGAAACAGGAAGATAAACCCTTTCTGGAGCCGCCCAGCCAAGCTGCTCGGCTATTTCATATGCTAAGCTTCTAATTCCATCGCGAAAAACTGGGTGGAGAATATGTCCCACATAGAATTTTCCCCTATCAGATTTTTGGGCTTCTTCGGCGACACGGCTACGAGTGCCCGAAACCTTGACAACTTCCGCACCGTAAAACATTATTTGGTTTAGTTTTGGTCCGGAAACATTTTCTGGAACATAAATTTTTGCCTTAATCCCTGCGCGGGCGGCATAAGCTGCAATGGAAGCGCCAGCATTCCCAGAGGAATCCTCGGAAATAAAGCCGTCATAAGCCTTGACGTGTTTATGAATGGCGGAGATAAGCACTGTTGAACCCCTGTCTTTAAAGGAACCCGTCGGGTTTAAGCCCTCAAGCTTAAAGTAAACGTTCTTAGAAAACTTGACCAGCGGCGTCCAGCCCTCGCCTAGAGTCACAACTTCTGAAGTTTTCACGTATGGGAAGAATTTTGTGTAACGCCAAACACCATGAACCCTTTTCCGAACACCTTTAACGTTGAAGGCAACGTCCAGCCTTAAATCCAGAGGGTTTCCGCATTTCCGGCACTTGTAATCTAAGAGGTTTGCTAATGGTTGTCCACAAACTGTGCACTTTATTTCATAGCTCATTAATCGAACAGCCCATCATATAATGTAAAAAGGGGTTATTTGTATGGTATGTAGTCTCTGCCCAGCAGTTCTCTGGCTATGATTATTCTTTGGATGTTCATAGCGCCCTCAGCTCCAATATAGTAAGACATTATGCCTCGCAGTCCCATCTCCAGTGGGCAGTCTTTAGTGTAGCCCCAAGCCCCCATCCATAGAAGCACATGCTCAAAAACTCTGAAGGCGAAGGGCGGCACCTTCAGCTTAACAGCCGAAATATACTTTGTAACCTCCAGCGGCGTGAAGCGCCCCCGCTTGTATTTTTCATCATTCATCCATGCTGTGCGGTAAACAAGGGACCTTAAGGCTTCAAGCTCAGCCCACATGTCCGCCAAATCAAACTGGATGCCCTCATACTTGCCAATTGGGTTTCCGAAGGCTTTCCGCTCCTTGATATACTCCATTCCAAGCTCTAAGGCTCTCTGGGCAGCCCCTATGCAGGTGGCGCCTATCAAAAGCCTCGCATTGTCAAAGCCCTCCATTGTTAGGTAAAAGCCTCTTCCCTCCTCGCCTACGCGGTATGCGTCTGAAAGCCTAACATTGTCCATAACTATGCTGCCCGTTGAAATAGCTATCCGCCCCATTTCCTCAAATCTTTTGCCAACCTCCACACCAGGCGCATTTATTGGCAAATAGAAGGCTGTCATGCCCCGGTGGGATGCCCCGGGCGGTGGTGGCGCCGTCCTAACCAGTGTGAAGTGCCCCCCGCCGAGTTTTTTGGCTTCTTCTGTTCCGCTAATGTAGGTTTTCTCGCCATTCAAAATCCAGTGGTCTCCATCTTTAACGCCAGTAGACTTTATTGCTGCCACATCTGAGCCTCCGCCAGCTTCTGTTGAGGCTATGCCTATGAAGGCTTCACCCCTAGCAGCTTTACGTATAACCTCTTCTCGGACCTTTTCTGTACAGTACTTGTCGGTTACAAATCCCCATGAAGCCTCAACTAGGAAAAGCACTGGCACAGCGATGCTTATGTCCGCGTAGCCCAGCTCTTCAGCCGCAATACAAGCGGTAACCCAGTTTGCACCGGCCCCGCCGTGCTCCTCAGGCACAGTCATAAGCAGCAATCCTAAATCAGCCAAACCTTTGATTATCTCCCTTGGAATTTCGCCCTTGCTATCCATCTCCCTAACCTTTTCCAGCTTGAGCTCTTTGTGGCACCATTCGCGGACTGCCTTGCGGAAAAGTTCCTCTTCCTCGGTGAAGCTAAAATTTACCATATTTTCACCCCGTTTAAGCCTAACCTAAATGCCCAAAGCATATAAAACTTGTTTTAAAGGCTCGGCAAACCCGTCTATGCTTTCCTAAACAAGTTGCAAGCCTTTCCTAAAGGCGTTTAAATTCGCCTCTAAAGTCTTCTCTGAAACGCTTTCTTTTATGCTCCTTTCCATGGATTCCACGCTGACTATTTGTGTTATCTTTGTTAATGCTCCGAGGATGACCATGTTGGCGAAGAGGCTTTCTCCGAAGGCTTTTCTGGCTGTTTCCGCTGCTGGCACCTTGTATGTTTTTGCTTTAACCTCTGGGATTTTTTCGACGCTGCTGTCAACTATTAGGGTTCCGTAATCCTTTAAGAGGGGCAAGTAATTGTCGAGGGATTCTTGGTTCATAGCCACAAGCACATCGCACTTTCTTACTGCTGGAAAGCCTATGCGGCTGTCCGAGATTATCACTTCACTTTTTGCTAGGCTTCCGCGGGCTTCAGCGCCATAACTTTGGGTCTGCACAACATTTTTCCCTTCAAAGGCGGCTGCCTTCCCCAAAATTTGCCCAGCTAAAACAACGCCTTGACCGCCATGCCCACCAATTATAGCTTCAATTCTTTTTGGCATCTTTCTGTGCTACCTCCTTTAAAACCGCGTAAACGCTTTCCACAAGCGTAAGCCTTTTTCTTTGAACGAATTCTCCGACAACGATTTTGTTTTCAAGATCTTCTTCCCCCATTTTTTCCGCCTCTGCCACTGGAACAGCATTTTCCCTAAACCACTTCAGCATTTCCCCAATGTCCTTGAACCCCGCTCTCCTACCGTAGGCTGTTGGACATTGGCTTACAACCTCAACGAATCTGAAGCCATCCATTTGAAGGGCCTTCTTAAAGCATTCTTTAAGCTCTTTGGAGTGGGCTGTAGTCCACCTCGCCGAATAATTAGCTCCAGTAACAGCTGCTAACCTAGCGGCATCCACTGGATGCTCAAAACTTCCATACGGAGTTGTTGTCGTCCGCGCTTTCAGCGGGGTTGTTGGAGCCACTTGTCCGCCCGTCATTCCATAAATCATGTTGTTACCCATTATGACGATGATGTCGGTGTTTCTCCTTGCCGCATGTATGAAGTGCCCCATTCCTATCCCGACAATGTCGCCGTCTCCCCCGAAAACAACAACATTGAGGTCTGGTCTCAGAAGTTTTATGCTTGTAGCCACCGGTATGCTTCTCCCATGCAGTGTGTGAACGGAATCCGCCAAATAATATGGCGACGGTATCCATGAAGAACAGCCAATACCGCTGACGAAACAGAACTTCCTAAAGTCGCTGTAGCCAAGCTCGTAAACAGCCCTCAAAAACGTGTCGCTAAGCACATATAAGCCGCATCCTGGACAGAAAGGAAAACGTAGACCGGGTCTCAAATAGTTGCTTGGCGAAAAACCTCCACTCATCCATTTACCCCTCCAAAATCTTGCCCAAAATCTCCTCCGGAGTGATTAGCTCCCCGCCGCCAATCTTGTTTAGAGGAACAACCCCTGCGGAGCAGCCAGCAACCCTCTTAACCTCGTTAACAATTTGCCCTAAGTTCATTTCCGGCACAATTATTTTTTCGGCGTTTTCCGCAAGCCTTTGCACTGGTTTTTCTGGGAAGGGCCAAAGGGTTTTCAAGCGGACGTAGCCAACTTTAACTCCCCTTTTCTCCGCTTCCTCAACAGCCTCGTAAATTGCCCGTGAGGTGATGCCGTAAGCCACTATGCCCACCCTGCAGTCTTCAATATTGTAGTCTTCCACCTCTACAATGTCGTCAACATTTTTCTTTATCTTGTTGTTAATAGCCTCCACGACTCGTCTATGGACTGTGGGGTCGGCTGTAAACCTAACCCCCCGCTCGTCATGGGTTGAACCAGTAACAGCAACATCAAACCCCTCGCCTATAGAAGGCATCGGCGCAACACTTTCCAAGCCGAAAAACATCTGCTCCCCAGCCTTGGGCTTTTTTCTGTTGATTATCTCGATGCTTTCTAAAGGCGGTATAAACAGGTGCTCTCGAAGATGGATTGTGGTTTCATCCGTCAAAAGGGTGACTGGTGTGCGATATTTTTCGGCAAGATTAAAAGCCCTAATGGTGAGTTCAAAAACCTCCTGAACAGAGTTGGGACAAAGCGAAATAGCCATGTAATCGCCATGGGTTCCCCAGCGGGCTTGCATAACATCTCCCTGCGCACACTTGGTTGCCTGTCCTGTGCCTGGACCAACCCTCTGAACATCAACGATAACGCATGGTGTCTCAGTCATAAAAGCCCACCCAATGGTTTCCTGCATCAAACTAAACCCTGGACCAGAAGTAGCGGTCATAGCCTTAACACCGCACCAGCTTGCGCCAACAACAGCTCCTATGGAAGCCAATTCATCCTCCATTTGGAGGAATATGCCGCCAACTTTCGGAAGACGCGCCGCCATATGCTCAGAAATCTCATTGGCTGGCGAAATAGGGTAACCAGCGAAAAACCTGCAACCAGCAACTATTGCAGCCTCAACGCATGCCTCGCACCCCTGTGAAAAAGCTCTTGTTCCCATTTTATCTCCCATTTTAGCACCCGTCGAGATGTTTTATTGCTCCTTGCATTTAGGGACTGTTAATGGGTATTAAGAGTTTTGCTGTGATTACAGGCTTTTAGAACTTTATGGCGAGCGGGTAGAAAAGGTGGAGAAAATGGGTAATAGATTTACGGCACTTTTTGAAGGTTTTAGGATCGTTTCCTTTGCGAAATTAAATGTTTATTAGATGAAAATAGGGTTATTGAGTTAATGGGATGATTTTTGAAAGCTGTTGCGCCACGTCCCTTAAGCCAAGTCTCTCAAAGGTTGTTAGTGTTGGTATTCCTCTTTTATCCCATCCGCGTTTTGCATAATACATGTCAAGAAGCATGTCAAATTTCGCTTGATCAAGCACTTTCCCTTTATAGGGACCCTTTGTGATGGGTTCTGTAAACCAACGTTTTGATGGATAGTCCATTGAACGTCTCCAGTTTTTGCCATATTCGCGTACCCAGAAGGCTCTTATTAGGGCGTATATCCTATCAGCCACGTTGTAGAGCAAATCGTCAAGGGGTATCTCCACACCGGTGGCTACTTTCAAAAGCCTTGAATACCATTCGAGTGGAAAGCCAAGCTCTATCCACGGAAATCGACATGAAACGAGGGATTCGAACATTCCTCCCCTTATCCTTTGGAATTCTATCACCTTGTCAACTTTAGCTTCCGTGTATCCTTCCCTGTCGGTTCTTATTTCCCAAGCAATAACCCAAGCCTCCTTGTGGTGGGCTCCTATGGATGATGTTGCAAAGGCAAGTGCCATCCCGGGAACCGTGTGGCAATCGTAAGCTGACATTTCCAGTCCTTTAACGTGCATAGCCCAATTTTGCGAGTCTCCGCCGATTTTTTGGCTTACCCGCATCACTCCTTCAGCCAACAGATTTCCGAGCTCACTGCGTCGATACGCAATGTCATAGATCAGAGTTTTCACCTTTTCAAAGTCTCCCCATTCCACCCCGTCTTTAATTAGTCCTTTCTCCGTAGCTTCCATGGCGAATGCTATGGTATTACCAAGAGAGATTGTGTCTAAGCCAAGTTCATCCGCTATCCTATTTAATACGGAAACTTTTCCAAGATGTCCCAATCCAATATTCGAACCTAGCATAGCAACGTTCTCATAGTCAAGCTCGGACTCTCTTCCCTCGCAGTCGAGGACAACATTTCCACAAGCCATGTTGCAGTATGGGCACCCTCTACGTTTAACTTTAGCCGCCTCCATTGCAAATCCATTTATGAGATTACCAAATTCGAAGATTCCTTCTCTAAAGTTATATGTAGGCAAAACACCATTTTCATTAGCCCAATCTAAAGTTGCCATCGTCCCCTGCCTTATCCAGAAACCATAATTGTCTCTGGATTTAATATCGTCGTAAGCTTCTTTTGCAAGCTTATCATATCCCTCAGGATCAGCCAGAGGAATATCCTTAGAACCCTTAAAGACTATGGCCTTAACTTTCTTGGAGCCCATAACGGCGCCCATTCCAGGCCTACCGCCAGCCCGTCCCTCCTGCGAGACAACTGTTGCGTATCTAACCATGTTTTCTCCACCGGGTCCTATGACGAGTACTCCAATGTTTTTTCCATGCACCTCTTTAAGCTCCCTCTCTGCTTCGAAAGTGGTTTTGCCCCATAGGCCATCTGCGCTTAAAATGTAGCCCTTCCCCTCTTCCACGTAAATATAAACTGATTTTTCGGCTTTTCCGTCGACAACTAAGGCGTCGAATCCGGCTTTGCGCATTTGCACAGCCGCCATTGTTCCAACATTTCCATCTCCATAGCCCAAGGTAAGGGGGCTTTTAGCAGCTATAACCAATTTCCCCAAACTCGGCCCTGGAAGACCTGTCAGTGGACCAGCAGCGACTATAAGTTTGTTTTCTGGACCTAGAGGATCTGTTTCCGTTCTCAGTTCGTCGAAGAGAATCCTAGCGGCGAAACCTCGTCCACCAATGTATTTTAATGCGAAATCAGCGTCGTAATTCTCAACTTCAATTTTTCTGTTTGAAAGGTTTATCCTTAAAATCTTGCCGTTCCACCCATACATTCTTATCACCGCTTAAGCACGAATAACCAGTTCTAAATTTTTAAAACTTTAGGCTGAAGATTTTTATATTAACATGCTTAAAAGAGTAATCTCTACATGAGGGATGTCATATGAAAGTAGGAAAAGTAATAACAGTTGTTGAAACTCATTCTTCGGGTGAAACAACAAAAGTTGTTATGAGTGGCTATCCGCGTATTCCTGGCAAGACAATGTGGGAAAAGACACAGTACTGCCAAAAGCATCTTGACAACTGGCGAAAGGCCCTCATGATGCAGCCTAGAGGCTTTTCAGGAATACTTGGCGCTATAATCACCGAGCCGGCAAATCCGAAGGCGGACTACGGTGTAATATTCATGTATACTGGTGGATATTTCAACTCTTGTGGAGACAGCACATTCGCTGTGACAAAAGTTTTAATCGAACAAGGCATGATAGAGGTTAAGGAGCCTATAACAGAGGTAACCCTCGACACCGCTGCTGGACTTGTTAAAGTGGAGGCAAAAGTTGAGGGAGGCGAAGTCCAAGACATATCCTTTGAAGGTATTCCATCCTTCTATGAAGGAGTTAAAAAGGTTAAGGTTCCAGACATTGGCGAAATAAACGTGGACGTTGCCTACGGAGGACTTTACTACGTATTTGTTAAGCCGGATGATGTTCGCGTCCAAGTTAAGCCTGAAAATGCACGTGAACTGATCCGCGTTGGTATGAAAATACTTAACGCCGCTAACAAGCAGATAAAAGTGGAGCATCCAGAAAACCCAGAATTAAACAAAATTGATCTTGTAACCTTCTCAGCTAAACCCGTTAAATCTAACCACCACTTCAGACACGCAAATGTTTACGCGGATACCATATGCGTCTCACCCGCTGGGACGTCTGTTAGCGCCAAACTAGCCATGCTCAGGGCTAAGGGAGAGTTTAAGGTAGGGGATCGCCTAATAGTTGAGAGCCTTGTTCATCCAGACTTAACGATGACGGGCGAGATCTGCAGAGAAACCAAAGTCGGCAAATATAAGGCGATAATACCGAAACTTTCTGCAAAAGCATACATAATAGGTTTACAGCACTGCATCCTAGAAAAAGACGACCCGATAAAGTATGGCTTCCTTCTAAGCTAGGTGTCCCTAAAGTGCTTTTTCTGAGCGACAATGACGTACAACGTCTCATAACCATGCGAGAAGCCATAGACGCTGTTGAAGAAGCCTTTAAGGAACTTTACCTTGGGAAGGCAATTCTTCCAGAACGAACCACCCTAATGCTGAAAAATGGAAGCATTTCCCAGATGAGCGCGTACCTAGAGGAGGCAAATGTAGCCGTCACCAAAGTTTTTGGAATATTTCCAAAAAATGCAAAATATAACCTTCCAACAACAGTGGCCACTCTCCTAGTTTATGACATAGAAACCGGAAAAATAGCCGCTGTAATGGACGCCACATATCTAACCGCAATCAGAACGGGGGCTGTTAGCGGAGTTGCAACAAAATATCTCGCGCTGAAAGACTCTAAAAAAGTTGGAATAATAGGTTGTGGTGCGCAGGGCAAGACTCAACTGTGGGCCATTACAGAGGTTAGGAACATAGAGAAAGTTTACGCATATGACAAAATAGAGGGCGCGAAAAAAGCCTTCTCCGATGAAATGTCCAAAAGATTAGGCATAGACATAATCCCTGTTGACTCATCCAAAGACGCCGTAAAAGACGCCGACATAATAATAACAGCCACTACATCCGCCGATCCAGTTGTTAGGGGAGAGTGGGTGAGGGAGGGAACTCACATCAACGCTATCGGCTCCTACTATCCGCACGCTAGAGAGTTGGATACCGAAACAATAGTGAAGTCAAAAGTTATTGTAGACTTAAAAAGGGCGGCACTTGAAGAAGCTGGCGACATAATAATACCAATTAAAGAGGGGGCCATCACAGAAGGGCATATCTACGCCGAATTAGGCGAAATTGTTTCAGGCAAAAAACCTGGAAGAACTGATGACAAGGAAATAACAATATTCAAGGCTGTCGGTTTGGCAATTCAAGACGCTGCCGTTGCAAAACTTGTCTTCCAAAAATTTGTAAATCGATACTTAGGAAACTTTTATGGCGGTAAAATGGGTAGAGGGAAGTAAAACTCCAAGTTTAAAAGTACGGCAGATCATTTGCTCTTTTTTTCTTTTAAGGCTTTAATTTTGGATTCAGATGGAAATTTTCGAGTTGTTGCCATAAAATTTAAAAACGCGGGGAATTTAATTCTTTTTCCGAGGCGTTAAGAGATGGTGTCCTCAAAAATTTTCGTGGTTGGCGTTCTAATAGCCTTGCTTGCCGGTGTAGGCATTGGATATATGATTCCCAGGGAAGCTGGGCCTGGAGGTTTACGTGGAGAAATACCAATTGGTATTTTGATGCCTCTAACCGGAGATTTTGCCAGCTATGGAGCAAGGGGAAAGGCTTGCGTTGAACTTGCTGAAAGCGAAATCAAAAGCTTCGTTCAAAGCGCTGGCCTACCAGTAACTTTCAAGTTTTACTACGAGGATACTGAAACTAAGTCGGATGTAGCCCTACAGAAAGTGCAGACGCTAGCTGCAAAGGGTGTAAAAGTTGTGACGGGTCTTCTTTGCAGCGCTGACATTCAAGCTATCAAGGCATATGCGGATAGTAATAAGATCGTTGTAATCACTCCGTTTTCAACGGTTGCAGAGCTTGGCGTTGCTGGTGATTATACCTTTAGGCTTATTCCACACGACGACATGGAAGGCGTCGCCTTGGCAAAACTTGTTTACGGTTTGGGCTTTCGCTATGTTGCAATATTACAGAGAAAAGATCCATGTGATATTTCAATAGCCCAAATGTTTAAAGAGAAATTCGAGGAGTTTGGCGGCGAGATCCTTACATACGTGGAGTATGAACCCGGTACAACTGAGTTTTCAACCGAGCTAGCAGCGTTAGAAAGTGCTGTTAAACCAGCCATCAATCAGTATGGCGCTGATAAAGTTGCAATTCAAACTCTGACATGGGAGGATCTTGCTCAAGTTCTAGCGCAAGCTAAAGCACGTAACAGCATAACCCTTTCAGTGAGATGGTTTGGTGGTGACGCTGTAGCTCTAAGCACAGTCATATTGGAAGATGCGGGTAACGTTGCTGCACAAACACAACTTTTAGCCGGGTTCTACTATGCTCCAGAATCGCCCAAAAAAGAAAAAGTGGTAAATTACGTTAAGGATAAACTTGGAGAAGAGCCAGATATCTACAGCCTCATCGCATATGACTGCGCTTGGGTTGCAGCCTTATCAATTCTCCAAGCGGGCGTGAACGACGGCGAGGTTATACAAAAAGTTGTTCCATATGTGGCAAACAACTATTTTGGAGCCAGTGGATGGACAGAACTTGATGAAACAGGCGATAGGACAGGTTTAGACATAATCTTCTACCAAGTAAAACAGGTAGATAGCGACTACAAATGGGTTGTTGTTGCCAAGTATTCCGCCGCAACCGGCAGTGTAGAATGGCTTACTTAAGGCAGAGGTACAGTAGGTGCTAAGAACCGAAGACATCAAAAAGTACTTTGGTGGACTAAAAGCCGTAGATGGCGTCAATTTAAACGTTGAGCGAAAGAAGATAACACTACTAATAGGACCTAATGGAAGCGGGAAAACAACGCTAATCAACGTTATCACTGGCTATTACAAGCCTGATGGAGGAAAAGTGTACTTTGAAGGCGAGGACATAACAGGGCTGCCAATGAACAAAATATACGAAAAACGCATTGTAAGATCCTTCCAAATCCCCTCCCTTTTTCTAAGTTTAACAGTTTTAGAAAACCTCTTAGTTGCTGGAAGAGGAAATCCGGGCGAATCATTAGTACGAAGCTTTGTTAAAGGAAGATGGATTGAATGCGAAGAAAAGATGGTTAAAAAAGCAGTTGAGGTTATGAAGATCTTAAAGCTCACCGAATTTTGGAATACACCCATAACATCCCTGCCCGCGGGACATTTAAAGCTGGTTGAAATAGGAAGAGCCTTAATGGCTGATGCTAAAATGGTTATTTTAGACGAGCCGATCTGTGGTGTTTCACCAAAACTTGCCAGTGAAATATTCCAACACATCACAGAATTAAGAGATGAACAAGGACTAACATTCCTAGTGATAGAGCATAGGCTCGATATTGCATTACCCTTCGCCGATTATGTCTACGTCATGCACAACGGCAAGGTAATCTCAAAGGGAACACCTGAACAAGTAATAGGTGATCCTCTCGTAAAGAAGGTTTACGTAGGCGAATAACAATGCTAAGTGTAACCAACCTTAACTCGGGCTACGGAAAATTCCATGTGTTATTTGATATAAACATTGAATGTGGAAAATCCGAAATAGTATCGGTTATAGGGCCGAATGGAAGTGGTAAAACAACCCTTTTAAACACCATTTTTGGGCTGGCAGATATATTTTCAGGTTCGATAATTTTTGAAGGGAAAAAGCTTAACAATATGCCACCGCATGAAATCTCTAAAATTGGAATAGCCTATCTTCCTCAAGCGAATAACGTGTTTGCAGATTTATCAGTCCGAGAAAACTTGTTAATGGCCGGCTATCCTCTAAACTCGCAAGAGTTAAAAAGCGCCATGGACGACGTGTTTTCCATATTTCCAACGCTTAAATCCTTCCTTCATAGGAAGGCTGGCACACTGAGTGGCGGGGAGAGACAGATGCTTGCAATAGCTATGACGCTTATGCGAAAACCACGGTTGATCATGTTAGATGAGCCATTATCAGGACTTGCCCCGGTAATCTGTCAAAAAATTATAGAGAAAATAGTCGAATTAAGAGATAAGCTTGGTGTTGGTATAGTATTAGTTGAACAAAATGCAAAGAAAGCATTGGATATAAGCGATAAAACATACTTGATAGTTAGCGGCAAGAACATTTTTTCAGGAAAGCCCGACGAACTTTTGAGATATGGAGAGCTTGTTGAACTCTATTTAGGGTTAAAGGCGGAAGGAAAATGATCGATCCAACATTGATGGATTCTATAACTTATTCTTCCCTTCTTGCAGTAATGACTTTTGGCTTAAGTTTTGTACGCAGAACCACAGGCGTGTGGAATATTGCTCACGCTAGTCTTGTAACGATAGGCGCATACGTTGTTTTTACATGTATAAGTTTTTGGGGTGGAAGCCCTTACGTCTGTTTGCCTTTAGCCTTCATTTTAAGCGCTATAATTGCGGTCGTAGAATACATTTCGATTATAGAACCTTTAAGGAAGCGTAAGGCTTCAACAACTATGATGCTTGTTAGCACTCTCGCCTTCGACCTAATGATGTTAAGTGTCATAAACATTTATGCAGACTACCTTCAGGATACTTTCAACTTTCCTTCAAAAAACTTTCTGTTAAGAAAATTGGATTTTGAATTTTTGGGCGAACCAGGCATTTTTTGGGCGTCTGTATCGCTTTTAATTGGATTTTTGATGGTTTTGTATGCTATACTCAATTATACGAAAATTGGCGTTGCGCTCAAGGCATGTGTATGCAACCCGATGCTAGCGAGTATCAGCGGGATAAATGTAAAATATTCCAATATTCTTTCATGGCTCATTTCCGGTGGGTTAGGAGGAGTTGCAGGTGGACTTCTACCTCTATGGGTTCAAGGAAAACCCGTTCTTGGCGACTCGTTACTTGCAATTATGTTCTGTGCCAGTATAGTTGGAGGTGTTGAAGAAATTTATGGAACCGTATTGGGAGGCTTTCTAGTAGGGTTTACACAAATACTTGGAACATCGGCTTTATCCCTATTTTTAGGTCCAGCCGTAATTCCATATAAGACAATTGTACCAATGATAATTTTAATATTGACCTTACTTTTCGCCCCGAACGGAATAGCGAAGGTGAACTGGAAAAAGATCCTAACAATTGCTAAGTTTGGAGGCGCATCTAAACGGAAAGCATAATCTTGTTCATAATTGATTTAATAGCACTTTTCGCAATATACTTAATATTAAATCTCAGTCTAAACTTGCAGCTTGGGTACGCTGGAATACCTAATTTTGGCCTAGTTCTAGCAGTTACAGGCGGAGCTTTCACTGTGGGATGGCTTCCTATAAGACTCTGCACGTGGATATTTAACATAGACTCGCAATTGGGCGGAAACATTGTAAAAAACAACGCAATAATTGTGTCTCAAATTAACCGTCATATTCAAAGTCAACCCTTAATCGGACTTGGCGTGTTTATATTAACGCTTATCGTTGCCATGGGCGTTGGTGGTTTTCTAGGATTCATCTCGTCATATCCGGCAATCAGACTGAGGGCTGATTATTTGGCTATAACGCTTTTGGCACTAGGCGAGGTCTTATCAATTATAGGAAGAAATTATGAACCGCTCGTAGGAGGCGTTATAGGAATAGCCGTACCGGACGTATGGGGTTGGCTAGGTCGCGACAGATTCACTCTAATCACAGTTGTGCTACTTGCAGCAGCCATAGGAACATTCTTGTTTCTCGAGGTTCTGGCTAGGTCACCCTTATGCCGAACTTTCCGAGCAATGAGGGATAATGAAGTGGCAGCTTCATCCATGGGAAAGGACGTGGCGAGAATTAGGCTGGAAGTTTTGGTACTTGGCTCTATGATTTCTGGTTTGGCTGGTGCACTCTACGCATTTTATACATGTTATGTGGGTCCAGCGGTTTATGGCAGATTAGAGTGGACTTTTCTTCCCTGGCTTATGGTGATATTTGGGGGAGTGGGGAACAACTTTGGCGTTGCTTTAGGCACCCTCGTCTTTATCACATTGAGGAAACTGATAGTGTACTATAAATACTCATTCGCCTTCCTACCCTTTGATGTTGTCTGGCTGGAATACCTTCTGTTGGGCTCAATGATCCTTCTAATATTGATTTTTAGGCCGTCAGGCATATTGAAGGAAAAGCCGAGTCAAACTATGCCACAGGCTAGACTGGAGAAAATTGTTGGAGAGGCGTCAAGAAAGGAAAGTGAAAGGCAAATGGAAAGCGTATAAAAGCAGAACTTTCAGACCTCTCTAATAGACAGAGACTTTGGCAACGCCCTTAACCTTCAAGAATTCTGGGATAAGCTCTCCTGGAACTTTCTTTTCCATAATGAGCGTTAGCCTTGGTTCCGGAGAAAGCTCCGGATCATCAACAATCGCCTGCCTTATACTTAAGCCGTTTTTTGCTAGTATCATGGCTGAATTTGCCAATATGCCTGGTGTTCTAGCGTCGGTGGGAGTTATTTCTACGACGCCAAGCTCCAAGTATTTTGCTATCTCCTTTAGGGAGTGTCCCGCGGACCTTAAGCCTTCGAATATTAGGCGCAGTTCGCGGTTTGCCCTTATGGTGTTTATTGTCTCGTTTACTGTTCTTCTGTCTACGCCTGCCACTCTTGCTATGCGGGTTGACGGAATCTCTATCTCATTCAAGTATATTTTTCCGTTTTTCACGCTTAGTCCGTTTTCTACGAGAATTCTTGCTACTTTTAGGCGTTCCGGATAATTTTCAAAGTGCTTTTTTATTGTGTTCCACATGTTTCCGTTGCCTAATGTACTTTTTTGTGCAATAAAGTATAAATATGTTCACAGTATTATTATATGCTTAAACGTACTAAAGTGTACATAGGTGAACCCTTATGAGCTTTAAAGTTCAAAAAAGCGAATACCCCACCATGCTGGACGCTGATGAAATACCCACTACATGGTACAACATACAAGCAGACCTGCCAGAACCGCTCCCGCCACCACTGGACCCAACAACCATGAAGCCCATAGAGCCAAAACTGCTTGAAAGAATATTTGCAAAAGAGCTGATAAGACAAGAAGTTTCCACAGAACGCTTCATAAAAATCCCAGAAGAAGTTTTAGACGCTTACTTAAGACTGCCAAGACCAACGCCCCTTTATAGGGCTAGGAGACTTGAAAGGTTTCTTAAAACACCGGCGAAAATATACTTTAAATGCGAGAATTTTAGCCCAACTGGAAGCCATAAGACAAATACTGCTATAGCTCAAGCCTATTACAACAAAGAGCAAGGCATAAAAAGGCTTGTAACTGAGACCGGTGCCGGACAGTGGGGCACAGCCCTAGCTTTTGCCTGCACAATTTTCGGTTTAAAATGTCGCATATACATGGTTCGTGTTAGCTACCAGCAGAAGCCTGGCAGAAGAACAATAGCGCAGTTGTATGGCGCTGAAATGTTTCCCTCGCCTAGTGACCAGACAAACTTTGGAAGGAAACTCTTGAAGGAGAACCCGAACCATCCGGGGACGCTGGGTATAGCCATAAGCGAAGCCATAGAGGACACGGTTACACATGAAGATACAAGGTATTCTTTAGGCTCTGTTCTAAATCACGTGTTGCTGCACCAAACCATAATAGGCTTAGAAGCAAAAAAGCAGTTTGAGATAATTGGCGAGTATCCAGATGTTGTATGCGGATGCATAGGCGGAGGCTCCAACTATGCTGGCTTCTGCTATCCCTTTATGATGGACAAGCTTAAGGGCAGGACGGAAACGGAATTTGTGGCTTGCGAGTCCAAGGCTGTTCCTCACACAACAAAGGGCGTTTACACCTACGACTTCGGTGACACAGCCCAACTGACACCACTGCTAAAAATGCTCACAATAGGGCATTGCTATGCTTGCCCGCCAATCCATGCTGGAGGCTTAAGGTATCACGGCATGGCTCCTTCAATTTCTTATCTAATTCATAAGGGGTATATGCGTTCAATCGCCTACCACCAAAGCGAAGTTTTCCAAGCAGCCCAAATACTAGCCCAAACAGAAGGCCTCATAATTGCCCCTGAAACAGCCCACAGCCTAAAATTTGTCATAAATGAAGCCTTGCGATGCCGAGAAACTGGTGAAAAGAAGGTTATCGCCATGAACTACAGCGGGCACGGACTGCTCGATTTAGGCGCATATGAACAGTTCTTGGCTGGTAAACTTGTGGATTACGAGCCGGAAAAAATCGAGGTTCCAAAAATTGTTAGAGAACCCTAAAAGGGGGCGGTGAACAAGTGGTTTACGCAATTCAAACCGACAAAGTGGCAGAGTTTAAAGTTGTTCTCTTGCCCATTGAAAAGTTTAAGCCCCACGAGAAAGGTTCCCCATTGTATTTGGAGATGTTAAAAAGAGAGATTCTCAGAGATGGCGTTCTAAAATATCCAATAATCGCCGATGAAAAGACAAAAGTCATACTGGATGGGATGCACCGCTGGCTTGCCCTTAAAAGTCTAGGCTACAAGCAAATACCAGCTCTGCTCGTTGACGCTTTCCAGAACCCTCAAATCCGCATTGGAAGGAGACGCATACACCACTACATAAGTGACTCTAGCGTGCGGATAAAGGCTGAAGACGTGATAAAAGCAGCTTTAAGCGGAAAATTGATGGAACCCCGCACCACCCGCCACTTTTTCCCCTTCCTAAAACCGCCTAGAGTAGACTGTCCACTGGATTCTCTGGGAAAGGATGCTCCGCAAGACGTTTCCAATTATCTTGCAAAAATGACACCGGAAGAAAGCCGAAAAGCCATAGAAGGCTGGCTTGAAGAGATATCCGAAGAGCTTGAATTTTTAAGGAGGAGAATCGAAGAAGTGAAAAAAGAAAAGGAAGAATTCATAAACAGGATAAAAAGCTTAAACTCAACTAACACCAACTTTTCTAACTCTCTTTTACATGCAACTTTCACAAGCAAGTTTTAATAAACATCGAAAGTACTATAATAGCAGCAGAGGCTAAACTGTGATCCCTATAAACGCTCCACAAATAGGCGAAGAAGAGGTTGAAGCTGTTGTAAAAGTTTTGAAAAGCGGCATCCTTACTCACGCGCTTGGCGCTGGACCGATGGTTAAAAGGTTTGAGGGGGAGTTTGCAAGATTTGTTGAGGCAAAACATGCAATAGCAGTAAACAGCGGAACAGCGGCGCTGCACACGGCTATTGTGGGCGTTGGAATAAAGCGAGGCGACGAAGTCATTCTTCCAAGCTTCACTTTTGTGGCAACAGCCGAAGCCGTTGTCTTAGCCGGAGCCAAACCAGTCTTTGCAGACATAAACCCGGAAACCTACAACATTTCTCCAGAGGCTGTTGAAAAGGCAGTAACGAAAAAGACTAAGGCCATAATAGCTGTGGACCTTTATGGCTCACCAGCAGACCTAAAGCCGATAAGGGAAATTGCCGACAAACATGGACTAAAAATTATTGAGGATGCAGCCCAAGCCCATGGCGCATTATATAAGGGCAAACCGGTAGGAGCTTACGCTGATGTGGCATGTTGGAGTTTTTATGCAAGTAAAAACATGACAACCGGGGAAGGCGGCATGATAACAACCAACGACGAAGCGATTGCTGAAACTTTAAGGCTTGTGAGAAGCCATGGAGAAAGGGAAAAATACAAATCCATTCTTTTAGGCCACAATTACCGCATGCCGGAAATAGAAGCCGCAATAGGCACTGTGCAGTTGAAGAAGCTTCCCGGGTTTCTGCAGAAAAGAAGGGAAAACGCAGAAAAGCTTACAGTCAAATTACGCGAGGCTAAAGGTCTTCGGATGCCAAAAGAGGAAAAAGGTTGCAGGAACAGCTGGTACCTTTACACGGTAAGGCTAAAAAGTGCAGATAGAAAAAAGAGAGACGCCATAGTTGAAAAACTGAGGGATGAGGGTATAGGCGCCGAAGTATATTATCCATGGCCCATCCATAGTATGCCCTTTTACCGCAAATTTGCAAAGGGGAAGCTTCTGGAAACAGAAAAAGCCTCAGAGCAAGTTTTCTCTCTTCCTGTGCATCCCGGCGTTACCTTTGAGCAGATAGACTTTATAGGCGAGGCTGTTTCACGTTTATTAAAGAACGGTTGAGACAGCTAGGTTTTTATATTTATAGCAGCTAGTATAATGCCCTCACCAAAATTGGTGGTTTTGCGGGGCACCGCCTCATGCCAAAGGTAAAAGTTATTATAATGGGTGCAGCAGGAAGGGACTTTCACAATTTTAATGTCTATTTTAGAGACAACGATGCCTATGAAGTTGTGGCTTTCACAGCCACGCAGATTCCAGGCATAGAGGGAAGAATTTATCCGCCAGAGCTATCGGGCAGAAACTATCCGAAAGGTATACCAATTTACCCAGAAGAAGAATTGCCAAAGCTGATAAGGGAGCATGATGTTGACCAGGTGGTTTTTGCCTACAGCGACGTCTCCCACGAGTATGTCATGCATAAGGCATCGATAGCTCTAGCGAATGGCGCAGACTTCCGGCTGATGGGTTCGAAGACAACTATGCTTACGGCTAAGGTTCCAGTAATCTCCGTAGGCGCGGTAAGAACAGGTTCTGGAAAAAGCCAAACCTCGCGGCAAGTTGCAAAAATTCTAAAGAGTAGAGGATTAAACGTGGTGGTTATTAGGCATCCAATGCCCTATGGCGATTTGAGGAAGCAGGTTTGCCAACGCTTCGCTTCATATGAAGACCTTGACAAATACGAGTGCACCATCGAAGAGAGAGAAGAGTACGAACCTCATATAGACAATGGCATAATAGTTTACGCAGGAGTCGACTACGAGAAGATTTTAAGAGAAGCTGAAAAAGAAGCTGACATAATCGTTTGGGATGGGGGAAACAACGACATACCCTTCTACAAGCCAGACCTTCACATAGTTGTGGCAGACCCCCACAGAGCCGGACATGAAATCACATATCATCCGGGGGAAGCCAACCTTAGAATGGCAAACGTTGTGATAGTTAATAAGGTTGACACTGCAGACCCCAAAAACATCAGCTTAGTTAAAGAGAATATAAGAAAGGTTAATCCTAACGCTGTTATACTTGAGGCTTCTTCGCCAATAACCGCTGACAAGCCAGAACTCATTAAGGGCAAACGTGCACTTGTAATTGAAGATGGGCCGACATTAACCCATGGGAATATGCCCTACGGCGCCGCCACAATATTGGCGAAACAGCTTGGAGCAAGCGAAATAGCTGACCCAAGACCATACGCTGTTGGCTCAATAAAAGAAGCCTATGAAGAGTACCCTCACCTTGGAGCGGTTTTGCCGGCCTTAGGCTATGGAGAAAAGCAGATTGAGGAACTTAAGGAGACAATATCACGCACACCGTGCGATGTTGTGGTCATAGGGACACCTGTTGACTTAAGAAGGATCATGGAAATCAACAAACCCACAGTGCGGGTGAAATATGAGCTAAAAGTTCTAGGACCATTATCCTTGGAGCAGATTCTAGAAAACTTTCTTAAAAAGGTGCAGATACATGGAAAATGAAGGCAGCGAAATCTCCCGCGTAAAAATAAAGTTCATTATTGAAGGTTTAGGCGAAGCTGAGGGCGAGCTTATCCGCCACCTAGCCCCGAGGACTGTGGACATGATTGTCCGAAAACTTCCATTAGAAGGAAGGGCAGCCCTTTGGAAGGAGGAAATCTACTTTGAAATCCCCGTGAAAATGGGGGAGGAAAAAGCAAAGAGCACTGTTGAAAAGGGCACAATAGCCTTTTGGCCGATGGGAAGCGCCCTATGCATATTTTACGGTGAATCTCAACCCTACAGTCCGGTGAATGTTTTAGGCAAAATAACAAAAAACCTTGAACTTTTCAGCAAGGTGAAAAGCGGAACAACTATTAAAGTGGAAAAGTTATAGGAATACGCTTTCACTCCAACTTTTCAAAAGTCTTTCACATTCCTCTTTAACATCTTTCCGGCGGGTTTTCCTTTTTAACGTTTCAAGGAATTCTATGCGCTTTTCTACAGAGCGCCTTTCGGCTTCCCCACCATAATACATTTTTCCTTCAAGAAACTCCTTCATGTGATGAGCTTTTTGCATAAAAAGACTTGCGGCATCCACTGGATTTGCCACGGCATACTTATTTGCCCATATAGAAGCTTCAGACTCTCGGAGTTGTGTAAAACCGTCAATCTCAACTATGCTTTTGATATTCGCTCTTAAAAAATCGTAATAGCCAGCAGTCTTAACAAGTTTTAAAGCGGTTCTAACCTTCTGTTTAAAATCTGGGCTCCCCTTAACCGTTAAGCGGTGTCTATAACCCTTCTTGGCAAGCTTTTCAGCTTCTTTAACTTCATTGGTGGTGTAAACTCTTTTTGGATAAGTCAAGCGGTCAGCTCCACGCGAAAATTAAGATGGTAGCATTGTGAAGTGAAAACGGTTTAGTCCACAGCCTTGTAAATCTTAATGGCGTGGTTGCCGGAAACCAACTGAACCAACCCGTCGTCTTCAAGCTGTTCGAGAAAGTCTTTTGCCGTGCTTATCCTAATGTTGAAGCGGGTTGCCACGGCGTAGGGTGTTAAAACCCTCATCTTCTTTAGCTCTTCAAGAATTTTCCCCTCTTTAACGTCAGGGACGAATATTCCAGTCAGCTTTTTCTCCTTGGCCGCAACCTTCTCCTTTTCCTTCTTCTTTTTCTCCTCTTCAGCCTTCCTCATCTGCATTCGTTCCATCTGTTTCAAGCTGAGCTTCTTCTTTCCACCCATAACCATGCATCCTCTAGGCGATTTTAATCATGGAATAAATCCAGTTTGCTTCTTATATATGTTGCTAGCCTTCAATGAGGTATATTTTAAAAAGAAAGAAGGGATAGGCGGCTGTTATCTGCCCATAACTTTTCTTGCGGCAATCTCGATGTCTTCAGCCTTTATAGTCTTTCTTCCCGTATGCATTGCAAAGTCCAGGGCTTCCTTAGCTATCTTTATCCCAATCTCTTCAAGAGCTTTAGCCAGCTCCTTTGCAGCTGCCTCGCTCACTCGGTCTGCTCCAGCCTTCTTGCACAGCCTATGCATGGGAGCAATTGCTAACTCTAAATCTGCCATAAAGACTCCTCCGTAACTTCTTTTTGTATTTGAAGCAATATTTAACGTTTATTGCATTCCATCTTCCAAAATTGGGCATCAAAGCTGAACTTTCTTTAACTGATAGAGGAAATTATAAAAACGTCTAGGATTGTAGTCTTATGCTCAAAGTGGCAGTCCACATGAAACCCCAAAAGTTTGTTGACGCCCACATCCATCTATCAGACGAAGAATATGTGGGAAAAATTGAAGAAATAATTTTGGACGCGAAGAACTCCAATGTAGTAGCTTTGGTTTCAAACTCCATGAACCTAGAGACGAGCATAAAAAGCCTAGAGTTGGCTGAACGCTACAATGGAATGGTTTATGCCGCCCTTGGGATTCACCCGTGGAACGTAAACATGTCAACGGAGAAGGAATTGCAGCAAACATCGGAACTTATAATGGAGCAGAAACAGAATAAAGCTCTAATAGCCATAGGCGAAATCGGTCTAGACTACAAGTATGAGAAAATTTGGAATAAGCAGCTAATGGTCTTTGATGAAATGTTACATTTGGCTGAAAAGCTGAATTTGCCAGTTATAATTCATTCCCGTGGGACAACCGCGCAAATAGTGGAAATGCTTCCATCATACAATCTGAAAAAAGTTCTTCTACACTGGTTCAGCAACCCCATAAGCGTGTTACCAAAAGCCATCGATAAGGGATATTACATAAGCGAAGGACCGCCGACAGTCTACTCCAACGGCATACGTGAAGTCGTCAAAAAGGTGCCCCTAACAAACCTTTTAACAGAGACTGATGGACCAGTACGCTATTTTAAAAGCCCCTTCGATGGAAAAATGACGACCCCAGCGTTTATTCCTACAGTTGTTGGTGCAATAGCCGAAATTAAAAAAATAAGTTTTGAAGAGGCTGCTGACCAGATAGTTAAAAATTTCGAGGAATTTTTTGGAGTGCACATAATTTAGGGGTTTTAAAACGAGTAAAGTTAAATTAGCCTTTTTGTTTATGAATGTTCACTTTAATTGGCATGGGCTGAAATGCCAAGGACGATGAAGGTGCTTGGGGGACAATAGAGCTTGGGAAAGGTTCGCACAGAACACATTAAACGCATAGCCAAAGAGCTTGTTAGACGTTTTCCCAACAAGTTTTCCAGCAACTTCGAGGAAAACAAGCGTGTTGTCGCAATGCTCCTGCAAGGGACCACAACACGCGTCCGAAATCAAATTGCCGGATACATAACTCACATTTATTCCGGCATGGAGACATCAGCCCCCGCTGAAAACCCGGAAGAAGGCGAGTAACTTTATTAGAAGCCTCTCCATTTTTAAAGTCGAGCATGGCGAGGCCATAAGCAATGATAGACCAGTATAGACGTGGGTGGGCTTTAAGATACCTACGAGAGGCAAAGGCAGAGCTTGAAGCTGCAAGGAAAATGCCTTACATGGCTCCAAGCCTAATTTTAGAAGCCATAAGAAAAGCTAGAAACGCCATATACTACAGCCTTGGAGAGCCAGCCTTCATAGAAAATGTTGTAAGGGAAGCTGTTGAAAAGATGCAGTTTGGAAATGACCCAGTTTTAAGATGTCTTGTGGAAATTGAGGGAATGATGCAACAGATGGCACAGATGGAAGAGGTAAACGGAGAAAAAGCCGTAAAACAGGCGGACAACCTAATACAGTTGGCTTCAGAAATCGTTGAAACATTGATAGGAGAAAAAGTGGAAGATTAAAAGCGGCTAATGCTTTAGCTTCTCAACAGCCTTACTTATTCTGTCTAAGGCTTTCTGAATGTTTTCTATGGAGTTGGCAAAGGATATGCGCAAGTATCCCTCACCGTATTTTCCAAAGGATGTTCCGGGGAGAACAGCCACACCAGCCTCGTTAAGCAGGTAGTCTGAAAACTCTTTAGATTTCTTTCCAATGCCTTTTATGTTTGGGAAAACGTAGAAGGCGCCCTTAGGCTTTTTACAAGTTATGCCTTTAATGTTGTTTAAGCCTGAAACGATGACTTCTCTTCGCTTTCTAAATTCGGCAACGATTTTATCCACAGAGTCTTGGGGACCCTTTAAGGCTTCAACCCCAGCCATTTGGACGAAGGCACACGTGCATGAATTCGAGTTAATCATCAGTTGTATGATTTTTTCCGCCAAGTCTTTTCGCATTACGCCATATCCAAGTCTCCAGCCCGTCATAGCATAGGTTTTCGAAAATCCATCTAGTATTATTGTTTTCTCTTTCATCCCTGGAAGCGAGGCGATGCTTTCATGGGTTCCTTCATAGATTATTCTGCTATAGATTTCGTCTGAAAGCACTATAACGTCGTCTCTGTTGGCTATGCAGTCGGCTATAACCTTCAAATCCTCCTTTGTTAAAACACCGCCTGTGGGGTTTTCCGGCGAATTCAAAATAATCATCTTAGTCTTTTTTGTTATCTTTTCCTTGATGTATTCGTGGTCTAGTCTGAAATCGTTCTCCTCTTTTAATGGTATGGGCACTGGTTTAGCTTCAACAAAGTTTATCATGGACTCGTAGATTGGAAAACCTGGGTTTGGATACAAAACTTCCTCGCCGCGGTTCACGCACGCTAATATGGCGAAAAACATTATAGGCTTTGCACCAGGCGTAACAACAACCTCTTCGGGGTCCACTGGAATTTTCCTGGTTTTTGAGATGTATTCGGCTATGGCTTCTCGAAGTTCTGGGATGCCCGCTGCCGGGACATAGTGGGTGTAGCCGCCGTAAAGGGCTTTTACAGCGGCATCCTTAATATTTTTAGGCGTGTCGAAATCCGGCTCACCTATCTCCAAGTGAATTATTTCCTTTCCTTGTCTCTCAAGGGCTTTTGCACGGGCAAGCACTTCAAAAGCTGTTTCAGTTCCAAGAGCCGCCATCCTATTGGCGAATATGAAGACCATCAGCAACCACCAACATCTGAAAGAGATGTTGAAAATTAAGGTAACATGACATAGTATTTAACTATTGCAGTTGAAAGGCTGGAATGTTATGTTAAAAGAGCTTTGATAATGGGCGTACCTTGACGACATCAGGGTTGACTAGGTTCGGGGGAGTTTTCCCATCAAAGAATGCAATCAGATTCTCAGCCACCATTTCAGCCATTCTTGAGCGAGTTTCATAGCTTGCACTTGAAATGTGAGGCGCCACAACAACATTGTCAAGCTTAAGTAAGGGATTATCCAATGGCGTGGGTTCCTGTTCGAAAACGTCTAAGGCGGCGCCTGCTATCCATCCTTCCTTCAACGCCTTATAAAGGGCTTTTTCGTCCACAACGGGTCCTCTGGAGTTGTTGATTAGGTATGCGGTTTTTTTCATAAGTTTAAGCTTCTCTTCATTGATTAAGTGATATGTTTCCTTTATTAATGGGACATGGATGCTTACAAAGTCGGATTCCCTTAAAAGCGTGTCTAAATCAACGCGTTTGGCGCCAAGCTCCTTCTCAATTTCCGGAGGCATGGGAACAACATCATAGTATAGAATTTTCATGTTGAAACCCTTTGCCCTTCGTGCGACCGCCGTTCCTATTCGGCCGGTTCCCACTATGCCTAATGTTGCGCCATAAACATCCCTTCCCAGCAACATGCTTGGATGCCAGCTAACCTTCCATTGTCCACTGCGCACATATTTATCCGCTTCAACAACACGCCTTGCGACAGCCATTAACAAAGCCCATGCAAAATCCGCTGTGGTTTCGGTTAAGACTCCAGGAGTATTTGTCACGTATATTCCTCTCCTTGTGGCTTCGGCAACATCTATATTGTCAAAGCCCACAGCCATCTGTGCGACAATTTTTAATTTTGGCGCTGCATCAAAAACTTTGGCATCTATCTTATCTGATAAAAGCGTGACTAAGGCATCAACGTCTCTTGCTTTCCTTATTATTTCCGTTTTAGGCGGTGGGCCGTATTCCGGCCAGACTTCAGCATCAAAACGTTCCTTTATTATTTTCATACCCCTTTCTGGGAGCTCACGGGTTACGTAAACTTTAGGCTTTGCCATAATACTCACTTCGCAGTGCAAAACACTTTATTAAAGCTTAACTTATTACATTTACGATTTCACCTCCAAAATCACGATGGTGCCCGAATGATGATTATTGGAAATGCTGAACAAATAATTCAGAATGGTGAAACACAAATTGATAGAAAGGCTAGAGAACTTGCCCTAAAAAGTTTGGAAGCTGCCATAAGGGCTTCAGACCCAAAATCAATAATTAAATCAAAAGTTAAGCTTAAAGGCTCTATTCTCTATGTTGACGAATACGCTTTCGACCTTAAAAAATTCAAAAACATCTATGTCATTGGCGGTGGAAAAGCAAGCGGCCCAATGGCTGAAGCTTTGGAGGAGGTTTTAGGCGAAAAAATCACAAGCGGACTTGTCAACGTTCCAAAAGATGATAAACATAACACAGGCAAAATTAGGCTTCACAGGGCAAGCCACCCAATCCCCGATGAGTCTGGAGTTGAGGGAACCCGAAAAATGCTTAAAATAGCAGAAAAAGCCGGAGAAAACGACCTCATAATATGCCTAATTTCAGGCGGGGGCTCCAGTCTCATGCCAATGCCTAGAGGTGAAATCACAATAGCTGATAAGAGACAAATAACAGAGGACCTGCTAAAATGTGGAGCCACAATAAATGAGATAAACACCGTTAGAAAGCACATATCAGAGTTTAAGGGCGGTTGGCTTGCAAAGAAGGCTTACCCAGCAACAATCTTAAACCTTATCCTTTCAGATGTTTTAGGCGACCCATTGGACTTTATAGCTTCTGGACCAACAGTTCCAGACTCCACAACCTTCAGCGACGCCATAAAAGTCTTAAAGAAATACGGCTTGTGGGAAAAGACGCCGAAAACGATAAAGAGAGTTTTGATGGATGGTGAAAAAGGGCTTATTCCGGAAACGCCAAAGGCAGATGACGAAGTTTTCAAAAAAGTTTTCAACGTTGTTATCGGAAACAACAGAACAGCAAGCATGGCAGCGTGCGAGTCCCTAAAAGCTGAGGGACTAAATACGCTTTTGCTCACATCATTCCTCGAAGGAGAGGCAAGACACGTTGGAACAGTGCTAGCCTCTCTAGCCCGTGAAATTCTAGCTTCTGGAAATCCTGTTAAAAAGTCCGCTGGCATAGTGGCTGGCGGCGAAACAACCGTCACAGTCACCGGCAAAGGCAAAGGTGGAAGGAATCAAGAAATAGCCCTAGCGGCATCCCAGAGAATTAGGGGCTTGGACGGCGTTGTCATAGCCTCATTGAGCACAGATGGGGTGGATGGACCAACAGATGCTGCCGGGGCAGTAGCTGACGGGAAGACCATAGCTAGGGCTGAAGCTTTAGGTCTTAGTGCTGAAGAATTTTTGGCTGAAAACAATTCATACAATTTCTTCTCAAAACTCGGCGACCTAATCTTTACAGGTCCAACGGGAACGAATGTTAACGACGTCTCCGTCATCATAGTTCTATAAATCTTAAAGGAGGAAGGCTTAGAAAAGTGCGAGTAAACTTTAGGTTTGTTGGAAGCTTTCGCAACTTGGCTGGTAAAGGCAAAGTCACGTTGGAACTGGGTGAAGGTGTCCTTCTCAAAGAAGCCATAAAACAAATTATTGAAAAATTTCCAAAGATTGAAAGGGCGTTAATTGACCCGGAGCTGGGCGACCCGAAACCCAACACGCTGATAATTGTGAATGGAAAGGAAATCAGCGTTTTAAATGGACTGGAAACATTGCTGAAGGACGGCGATGAAGTGGTTTTCGTTCCAGTATCCCACGGAGGATAAAACTTGAAGCTTCTCCCCATCAAAACAGACACTATAAAACCTGGAGACAACATAGTCAACGTAATTTTCAAGTCTATGGAAAGGCAAGGAATGCAATTTGAAGATGGAGACATACTGGCGCTGACATCGAAGATTTTAGCCCATATAGAAGGTCGTATCGTGAAATTAAGCGAAATCAAACCGTGTGATGAAGCTAAAAGGCTGGCACGCGAATTTGCAATGGCGCCAGAACTGGCCCAACTGATAATGCAGGAGGCGGAAAAAGTCTATGGAGGGGTGGAAAAGGCTGTTCTAACATTAAAAGATGGAGTTTTAACGCCAAATGCTGGGATAGATAACAAAAATGCCCCTGAAAATGCTGTTGCCTTATGGCCTAAAAACCCTAAAAAATGGGCAAAAAACATTAGAGAAGAAATAGTGCATAGAATAGGAAAGAAGGTTGCAGTTTTAATTGTGGATAGCGGCTTGAGACCATTAAGGCTTGGCACAACGGGTTTAGCCATGGCCGTAGCAGGATTCAAACCGGTGAAAGACCACAGAGGAGAAACGGACATTTTCGGGAAGAAGTTGACAATTACACTGCATGCAGTGGCAGATGACTTAGCTTCAGCAGCCCACCTCTTGATGGGAGAAACATCGGAAAAAATCCCGGCAGTTCTAATTAGGGAAGCCGCGGTTAACTTTAACGATAAAGTCTATGGTCCAGAGGATATGGCTCTGCCACCAGAACAATGCATTTTCATGAATAGCTTCAAGCCAAAAAAGAAATTTACATGCCAGTGACTCTTGGTCTAACATTCGCCGATTTTAGGGCTTTATGAAGTGCCACACCTATAAAAGTTGAGGCTAACGCTATAACCACCCTTTCAATTGGATATAGAAAGACTGTAGTCTGCCAAACTAATTTTACACCATTTACGTCGACTGTGAATAAAGGCCATAATGTTAATTCAAATGTCAATGAACCGGCAATCTGCCCAGCCAATGTGGAAACAAGAAACGTTAAAAAGAAGCCAAGAAAACTGGAACGGCTGCTTTTCGGTTTTTGCACGTTTTTAACAGCCGCAGACTGCACCGGAGAAACTAGAATTACGAAGCCAAGAATCTGAAGCCACATTAACGGTGGATAAAGCCAGACAGGCCCGACAATGGGGCAGAAGCCAAAAAGCAGTAGAAGCGAAAAATAGGTTAGGGCGCATAAATCTCGCCTGCCAAAATAGAGGGAACCGGCGCAAAAAGCGGCAGCGACGCCGGCAACAAAGCTTACATGGGAGAAATACCCTGTTAAAAGTCCAATCAGCCCGCCCACTATTGTTGAAAGGGCCCCAAGATAAGGTCCCAAGATTACACCAATAACTGGTGCCAAAATCGCCGCCATTGTTATGGATTTGCTTGGCAAACCAATTATCTGGAATATTGGAAAAATGCAGAAAACCGTGTATAACGCTGATAAGCTGACAACTAAAGCCAAATCTCGAGTACGCATTACCGTATGCCTTTGCTTTTCTACGCCTTCCAGATTCTGCAATTCATCCCCAGCTTGCTAGGCAATTGTTTTGAAACATTATGCTGGCTTGCACCGCATCCTTATAAATAAATTGTATAATGTCGCAAAATTTAAGACATAAAAGCCGGCTTTAACTATCAAAAGGATGCGTGATTTTTCGTGGCTAATAAGCTAATAACGTTAACCACGGACTTTGGGCTTGCAGACCCATATGTTGCAGAAATTAAGGCCGTCATTTTGGGAATAAATCCGACCGTAGAAATTGTTGACATAAGCCACCAAATAGAAAAGTTCAACATAAGGATGGGTGCATACGTTTTAACTGCAGCAGTACCATACTTTCCAAAGGGCACAATACATGTAGCCGTTATAGACCCTGGTGTTGGAACGAAACGCAAACCGATATTGATAGAGACGGAAAACGGCTTTTTCATCGGACCAGATAACGGCGTATTGGCATTGGCAGCTAAAAAACAAGGAATAAAACATGTTTACGAGATAGCTAACCCCAAATATATGCTCCCAAAAGTTTCAACAACATTTCATGGAAGGGATATTTTCGCCCCAGCAGCCGCACACCTTTCAAAGGGGATTTTACCATCAGAGTTTGGTCCAGAAATCCACAGAATCGTAAAACCTAAATTTGCAAGAATCTCCAAGAAAGGCTCCATGCTTATCGGCGAAATTATACATGTGGACAGCTTTGGGAACATAGTCACAAACTTCACAGCTAAGGAGCTAGAATCGGCTGGTGTGAAGGAGAATATGAAATTGAAAATTGGAAATATCGTGTTAAGGTTGAGGCTTTGCAAGGCTTATGCCGAAGTGTCAGTAAAAAAGCCGCTGGCAATTATAGGCAGCCACGATTTTCTAGAAATATCTATTAATCAAGGAAATGCCGCGGAAACTTTTAGGGCTAAGGTTGGAGACAAAATTATACTTTATCGCTCTTCGTAAGGTCTTTAAGCCTTTCAACACCGCCTATTTCCTTAATAAACTCTGCAACGCTTTTTGGGACAAGTTCCTCCCAGTTACCATCTTTTAGCATCCTTTCCCTTATCTCAGTTGCAGAGTAAACCTTCCTTTTATGGAAGTGTATGGGCTTAACTTGGTATCCGGCTTCTATGAAAAGCCTTCTTGTCAAAGGCTCATTGGAGTAGACAACGTTGAAGGGCGGTGTGTAGCCCTCAACAGCTGAAACCCAAACCATGTGTATGTGGACATCTGGAACTGGGATAATCCATATTCGACGCAAATCCACCCCAGCTTCTTCTAAGGCTTTTCGAATCATGACTAGTCTTTCGCCTGTTGTGAATGGATTGTCAATGCGGTGGCTGTATTGGGCGCTGCCAACAACTATGACGAGCTCGTCAACCTCTTTCAAAATATCCTTTATCACGTTTAGGTGCCCATTATGGAAGGGCTGAAACCTCCCGACAAAAAGTCCCCGCTTAACCATCAAATCACTCTTCATGAGATTCAGACATCCAGCTTTTATCATTTGCATTTAAAACTTTAACGCTTTTTCTGAAGCTTTTCTAGGACAAGCTCCACCGGGTAAATTTGCAGCTTTCCCCCGTCGATGGTTATTTTTTCTTCTCTGCTGTAACCCCTTTTTTCGCGATTTAATATCTCCAGTTTAACATTTAAGCCTCCGCCATACCCGCCTAAGGTAAAGTCTGAAGCCACAACTCTATGGCATGGAATGATTAGCGGGAAGGGGTTTAAAGCCATAACTCGTCCAACAGCTCTAGGGCTTCCGCCAACAACTTTTGCAATAGCTCCATAAGAAGAAACATAGCCGACTGGAATTTTAGCGGTGACTTCAAGAACTTTTTGCGAATAGATTGACAAGTGTTTCATGGCTAAGGAAAAATTGCCGTATGCGCCCTTACCATCGTAAACATCTTTTAATGTGGCTATCACCTGCTCTGTAAAAACAGTACCTTCCTTTGAAAACTGAAAAGGAACATTGAAAGGGATGCTTTTCAATAAACTTCGTAAAACTTGTTTCTGGCTCGGCGCAAATGCCGTGGCAAAAACACTTTTGCCATCATATGCCACACCAAACCATACGCCATCATAAGACTTTGCATATAGGTTTATCATTTCTCGCCGCCTTCTTCACGACCCTTTAGCATTTCAAAGTAGGAGACATTAAGTTTAATAGGTTGTGCTTGCATATCACGTGGAAAGGTGAAGACAACGTGGAAAAGGAAGGGCAAATGCCCCAATACTTATGGGTTCCAGGAGCCACAACCGTCGGCATAGTATGCAGAGACGGCGTCATCCTAGCCTCTGAAAAACGTGTTTCTTATGGCTATCTGGTTGTCAGCAGAGGCGGCAAAAAAGTATTCAAAATAACAGACCACATAGGCGCAGCATGTGCTGGACTGGTTTCAGACATGCAAATTCTTGTACGCGAGGTTGAGGCTTATGCAAACCTGTACAGTATGGATGTGGGCAGACCTATATCTGTTAGGTCAGCCGCAAAACTTATGTCAAACTTGCTTTTTGCCAACAGGCTGGCGCCACTTATAACCCAAACAATAGTCGGTGGAATAGACGAAGAAGGAGCATCGCTTTACGTTTTAGATGTTTTAGGCTCAGTTATACCAGACAAGTTTGCCGTTGTAGGTTCCGGAACAGAAATTGCCATGGGAGTCCTCGAAGAAAGCTATCGGGAAGGCTTAAGCATGGAAGAAGGCAGAGAGCTAGTTGTAAGGGCAATAAAATCCGCCATAAGCAGAGACATCATGAGCGGCGACGGCATAGACTTCCTATTCATAACAAAAGATGGTGCCAGAGAAGAATCAATAAAATTCTAAAAAGTAAAAGACTGCTTATTAGACTGGGGATAAATGCATTGTCTTTCGATTTAAGTCTAGAAGAAGGGAAAATTCTCGTTAGGCTAGCTCGCAACGCCGTGGAAGAATACCTAAAGACGAGAAAACGTATCCGCGTTCCAGAAGGCATACCTGAGAAACTGATGCAGCCTTACGGTGTGTTCGTAACAATAAATAGTGTAGAAGGCGGAGAAAAAGAACTGCGGGGATGTATAGGTCTCCCATACCCGACAACCCCCCTGGCTCAAGCAGTTATTGAATCTGCAATAAGCTCCGCAACCCAAGATCCAAGATTTTATCCGCTTTCCCTACGCGAATTAGACAATGTTGTTTTTGAAGTAAGCATACTCACCCCGCCCCAGTTGGTGGATGTTGAAAAGCCAAGCGAGTATCCATCCAAAATTAAGGTTGGTGTGGATGGACTAATTATCGAAAGAGGATTTTACAAGGGACTGCTTCTGCCACAAGTGCCCGTTGAATGGAAATGGGATGAAGAAGAGTTCCTATGCCAATGCTGCGTAAAGGCTGGGTTGCCGCCAGACTGCTGGTTGATGAAGGGCACAAAGGTCTACAAGTTTCAAGCCATAATTTTCGAAGAAGAAAAGCCTAGAGGTGAAGTTAAGCGGAAAAGCCTCGGCGGGAAATAGGCCCATGCGAGTTTACTTCGCCCCATGCGGAATAGGACTTGGACACGTAGGAAGATGTCTGCCAATTGCCAGAAAACTCCAAGAACAAAAAGCTCAAGTAATATTTTCAACATATCGGGAAGGAATACCATACATTGAAAGGGAAAAACTCCCCCTTTTCAAGGCTCCTCCAATAGGCTTTCAAGTGAAACCGGACGGAACAATAGATTTTAGGCAGACGGCTATTAACCCCGGACCCTTTTTTGCCTCCTTCACCCTCATGAAGCAAGTTGACGCCGAACTACATGCGATTGGCATGTTTGATCCCGACATTGTTATATCAGACTCCCGTGCGTCTCCTTTATTAGCTGCGAAAATTCTTGGAAAACCTAGAGTATGCATTCTAAACCAGTTTCAACCAATAATCCCCAGAAAAAAACGCTTTTTAAGACTGGCAAGACTTGCAGACTCCATCACCCTAACACTTATCGGCAAGATATGGACAAGCGGAAACGCAGTTTTAATACCGGACTTCCCCAAACCATACACGGTTTGCACTGGCAACTTAAACATTCCAAAGGCTTACCGGAAAAAAGTTCATCTAATAGGACCTGTTCTGCCAGTTCGACCGGAAAAATTACCGGATAAAAGCGAAGTTCGCAAAAAGTTAAATTTGCCCTCAAATAAGCCAGTCATTTTCGCGCCCATTAGTGGCAGCGTGAAAGAGAAGGCGTTTTTCATCGGCGTTTTAAGGAAAATTTTAATGACGTTCCCAAAGGATTATGAAATTGTTCTGTCAATGGGCTACCCAAACGCAGACACCAAACCCATACGTCATAGCAATCTAACAGTTTACAAGTGGATTCCAAACCGTTTTGAGTATCTGAAAGCCTGCGACCTTGTTATAAGCCGCGCTGGACATGGTACAATAACCCAGTGCATGTGTTATGGCAAACCAATGATTCTTGTGCCCACACCAAACCATACAGAGCAAATCAATAATGCTGCCCAAGCCAAAAAACTCGGCGTAGCAAAAGTTATTCAGCAGGAAAACTTAAGCATGGGCAAGTTGCTGGAAGCCGTTAGACAAACTCTTGAAACGGAAAACTTGGAAAGACTTGGGCAAATTCAAGCTGACGTCTTAAAATATGATGGGCTTGAAAACGCTGTAGGCATGATAATTGAGATGGCGAATAAGGGCTAAAGCATAGCCTATGTAAATGCTTTTAAGCTTCGCGTTTAAAGGTTGAAGTATGTTCCTGCCAAGAAAAATTTTGGAAGAGAAGCTTAGACAAATGCTCGCAGAAGACATCGGGCAGGGAGACGTAACCTCATCCCTCATAATCCCTGAAGGATGCGTTGCAGAGGCAGAAATAATCACCAAAGAACATGGTGTGGCCGCTGGGATAGAAGAAGCCTTGGTTCTTCTCGAAAGTTTAGGCTTAAAATTTGAGGCTTTTGTTAAAGATGGTGATGAAATAGAGCCAAAACAAGTTTTGATAAAAGTTTATGGAGACGCCAGAAACATACTGGCCGTCGAGCGAACCCTTCTAAACATCGTTTCAAGGATGAGCGGCATAGCCACAACCACGCGAAAACTCGTTGAGGAAATTAGAAAGGCGGGATACAAAACCAAAGTTGCATGCACACGGAAGACGGCTCCCGGGCTATTGTACTTCGATAAAAAGGCAGTTTTAATAGGCGGAGGCGAAACGCATAGACTTCACCTAGACGATATGATTCTGATCAAGGATAACCACATAAGAATTGCCGGAAGCATTGAAAAGGCGGTTAAAACCGCTAGAGAAAAGGTTTCTTTCAGTAAAAAAATTGAAGTTGAAGCATCCAACGTTGAGGAGACCTTGGCAGCCGCTAAAGCTGGGGCAGACATAATAATGTTTGACAATTTTTCGCCAAATCAAATTAAAAGGGCTATTGGAAAATTGAAAAAGACTGGTTTTCTGGGGAAGGTTTTGCTAGAAGCAAGCGGAGGGATAACGGCCGAAAACATTGTGGAATACGCATCGACTGGAGTGAACATTGTAAGCCTAGGAGAAATAACAGACAGCCCAAAAGCATTGGACGTTAGCCTTGAAATCAAAAGTTTTAAACCGCCATAGTGACGGCTTGGATTATCGCCATCTCAATAGCGGCCGCTACTAACAATGTTACTGCACAGATGGAGATTATAATACTCGTGTTTATAAGCTCCTTTTTCCACGCATGTTTTATGGTTCGATACATTAACCAAATACTTTGAGAAAATGCCATAGAATAGGCCAAAAATTCTAGCCATGTGAATGGGAATATAAATAAAGAGAATAAGCCCACCAATGGGTGCACTCCGATGCTGGCGCTCTCGGCAGCAATAATAACACCGGTAGTATACAATACACTAAATCCGAAGATAAACCCAAGAATTGGTATGAAAAAAATGAGGCATAAAACAAAATTGTTTCCAAAAATCATGGTTGTTCCGCGAAAAAAGTCTGCACTCTTAATAAGCTCTTGCGTCTTATTTAGCTCTTGGTTAATCTCAGCTGCATCTTCCGCGCTTAAAGGTGCCAATGTACCAGCAACTGTTATGCATAGTGCGATTATAAAGAAAACAATTATTGTGAGAAGCCTCTTGACCTCTGTTGGAAGGGTTTCCCAAGTGCGAAGCGTGATATAAGCCTCCTAGCTCATTATTATCTCAAACTAATTTTTAGTATTCTGAAACCTCTTGCTAACGGGTTCAACATCTCAACAATATTAACTTTTTTCAAAATTTCCTCGGCGTCTTCTGCATAGCCTCTCACGTCATGTTCTGCAGCCATTAAAGAGTGAACATAAACGCTACTTTCTTTGAACCTTGGCTGGCATTTTAATGGTAGACCAAGCATTAACGGACTGTTTTCTTTCACAGCTTTTTCAGAAGCGTAGATTATGGCATGTGCCCCGGCGGTTAGCTCCGCCACTCTTACCGGGATGCTATCTTTGCCTATGGCTAAGGTCTCAATACCATATTTCTGTGTTATTTCACCTGCGATTTTTCTAAGCCTTGGAAGAATTTTTATTAAATTGCTTTTCGCCTTGCTGGAAATTTTCAAATTTGAAAGCTGTATGGGCGAAAGCTGTTCAAGCGAGATGGCTCCAAGCGATATGTCAAGATGGACAACATCAGCCCCTACTTTTTCAACCAGTTGTTTGCAGAGTTCTGCCTCGCGCACTATAACTTCATGGCTGTCCCCGGCGTCTGCAAAGACTGGCTTAGCTATACACTCGCTTGGTTCCCTGTATGGCGGTTTAACCAAGACAGCAACAGTGGCCACAATATACACCGGTTCAAATTTTTCATTTAGGATGGCAGCCGAGGAGTCTGCAGCAACTATATTCAAATTTTTCACCTTCTTATAATGAATTTTAAACAGATTTAGCTTTACCGTCTATCAGCCTTTCAATCGCATTCCTAGAATAAAAATTTCCGAGCTTTTTGCTCTGCTTGCCTTAGGCTTTATTATTTTCACGTCTTCAAAATGCCGCTTAACCATGCTTACAAAGTCGTTTAGCATGTCACCCTGAAAAACTTTTACGAGGAAGTTGCCGCCGGGTTTAAGGGTTTCTAGGGCTATTTCTAATGCTCTTTGTGCAAGGTCTATTTGGCGGGCATGGTCAAGCTCCCATATCCCCGAAATGTTTGGCGAAACATCTGAGATAACAGCGTCAGCCTTTTTGGGTAACATCTCCTGAATTTGCTTTACAGTTTCCAGTTCCGTTATGTCACCTATTATTGTTCTGACATTTTTCTCTGGAAAGGGTTCAATTGGTTTTAGGTCTACTCCCAAAACAAATCCTTCAGTTCCGACAATTTTTCTTGCCGCTTGTGTCCACCCGCCTGGGGCGGCGCCTAAGTCAACGACTATGTCGCCTTTTTTAATGAATTGATATTTTTGTACAGCTTGGAAGAGCTTGTAGGCTGCCCTTGAACGGTATTTTTCCTCCTTTGCTTTTCTATAATAATAGTCTCTTTTACGTTCTTGTATCCATGCTTTAGGCAAAACTAGCTGTCACCCAGCACTTTGTATTCGCCCTCGGCTAGACGTATGAGCCAGTCCGTCAGTTTTTCACAGTTTTGCGGCGTTATGCTGCCTGTTGGTCCACATCTTGATGTGTCTGGGCACATCATGCATGGGCAATCCGCTATTGAGTCTATTGATGCCGGAAGCCTTTTTGGGTAAAGCCTATAAGTCCATCTTCCGTTGCGGAGTTCCCTTTCTCTGCGTATTAAGCCTTTGCTTTCAAGTTTTAGGGCTATTCTCGAGCCTTCCCTGCTGCTTGCTCCGAGCTTTCTCCATAGTTCAGACTGGAGCAACCCATCATTTCCAGAGTTCATTATTATTTGCAAAGCCTTTTGTTCTAAATCGTTATGTTTTGGCATCTTCCTCTCCGTTTTCCACGCTAATATATAGGTGTTCCCAGATAAAATATCTCTGTCCAAAGATAAAATAATTTAGGTGGAAAGAGGTGTTCAGTTGATGCTAGCAAAGGCTAGTGAAGGTTACTGTTTAGGCATTGAAAGCACAGCAGACGACTTCAGCGTTGGAATATCAACCTTTAAAGGGGAAATTTTGGCAAATGTCATAAGTGCCTACATGCCGCCGGAGGGCGGAATACACCCAAGAGAAGCTGCAAGACACCACGCCGAAGTTGCAAATAAAGTCCTTGAAGAGGCATTCCAAAAAGCGGGAATAAAACCCAAAGACATAACAGTCATAGCCTTCTCCCAGGGTCCAGGGCTTGGACCATGCCTCAGAACAGGCGCCACAGTGGCAAGGGCATTAGCTTCCTATTTAGGCATTCCTCTTGTCGGCGTCAACCATTGTGTGGCGCATATAGAGATAGGCAAATTGAAAACTGGCGCAGTGGACCCGGTTACACTTTATGTTTCTGGCGGAAACACCATAGTGGCGGCTTTCGAATCTGGACGCTATAGGGTTTTCGGAGAAACATTGGACATAGCCCTTGGAAACTGCCTAGACGTATTCGCCAGAGAGACTGGACTAAGGCAAAAGCCCGGCGAACCATTTGGGGCTGTTGTTGAAAAGCTTGCAAAGGGTGGACAGAGGCTTATTCCACTGCCTTACACAGTGAAAGGAATGGACATGTCCTTCAGCGGTCTACTCACCGCAGCGGTTAACATGCTGAAAAGAGGGGAAAGACTGGAAGACTTATGCTATAGCCTCCAAGAAACAGCTTTTTCAATGGTTACGGAGGTTACGGAAAGAGCCTTGGCTCACACGGAAAAGGGAGAAGTGTTGTTAACGGGCGGTGTGGCTGCCAATAAGAGGCTTCAGGAGATGGTTAAGGCTGTAGCTGAGGAGCATAATGTCAAGTTCAGTGTTGTGCCAAGCCAGTTCGCCATAGACAACGGAGCCATGATAGCTTGGACTGGCGTCTTGGCTTTCACTCATGGCATTGCCACACCTATTCATGAAAGTTTTGTAAAGTTGAGGTGGCGGCTTGAAGAGGTTGAGGTTCCTTGGGTGAAATAAGCCAGCCAAGGCTAATCAAAAGAGGAGCCGAAGCATGCCTATATCTTGCAGATTGGCATGGAAGAAAAGTGGTAATGAAGAAGAGGTTGCCCAAAAAGTATAGGGTTTCAGCCCTAGACGCGCAGATTAGGGCTTATAGAACAATCCATGAGCCCCAGCTTATGCATGAAGCGAAAAGGGCTGGTGTGCCAACACCAACAATCTATTTGGTTGACACTAAAAATGCCACAATAATAATGGAGTTCATAGAAGGAGAACAGGTAAAGCAGTTATTGGATAAGGTTTCTGAGAGCCAAAGGGAAACGTTATGCCGTAAAATAGGCGAATTAATTGGCAGACTGCACAAAAACGGAATAATTCACGGCGACTTAACAACATCAAACATGATTCAAAACCATAAAGGAAAAATCTTCTTTGTGGATTTTGGGCTGGGCGAGAAAACAAAGGAGCTTGAAGCAAGAGGCGTAGATTTACACCTCATGAAAAGGGCATTGCAAAGCACACATTTCCAATTTGCCGAAGAATGCTTTAAAGCTGTAATTGAAGGTTACGCAAGCATCTTAGGAACGGAAGAAGTGAAAAGTGTTTTAGAGAAAATAAGGGAAATAGAGAGAAGAGGACGCTACATAGCCGAAAGAAGAGGCGCATAAAATGATAAAAACGGTTTGGTGTATAACGTTTTATGTTTCAGACTTGAAAAAAGCATTAAAATTCTATGAGGAAATTCTTGGCTTGGAAAAGAAGTATGAATATTCCAGCTATGTAGGCTTTGAATGTGGCGGAGTCGAAATAGGGCTAATCCCAAAGCTCAAGAAGGGAGAAAGTGTTGCCCCGAACTCGCCATCTGTGGAGTTTCTAGTTGACGACGTTGAAAAATTCTACAACGAATTAAAGAGCAAGAATGTGAGGTTTGTTAAGGAGTTGCACGACGAGCCTTGGGGTGGGAGACAAGCAGCATTCACAGACCCTGATGGGAATGTTTTAGAAATCGTGCAAATCGATTGGGAAAAATACTTTAGTGTATCCGCTGAAGGAGCTAAAAAGAAACGTGAGCCATTATGAGTTTCCAGTTGAAGGGCAAAGTCATATTCTTTGCAACAAACAACATTAACAAGTTCAATGAAGCCCGCAAAGTTCTAAGCCGCTACAAAATAGCCGTGGGCATGATAAGAGTGAAAACACTTGAAATTCAAGGCGAAAGCCTAGAGGAAATAGCCAAAACAAGTGCCATCCACGCCTTCCAACAGTGCGGCCTCCCTCTTATAGTTGAGGATGCTGGACTTTTTGTTGAAGCCTTAAATGGTTTTCCCGGTCCATACTCTTCCTATGTTTACAAGACTATCGGCAATGAGGGCTTGTTGAAGCTTATGAAGAAAAGTGCAAACAGAAGAGCAAAGTTTCAATCGGTGGTGGCATACCTTTCTGAGGAATTGAAATCCCCAATATGTTTTAAAGGAGAAATACTTGGAGAAATAACCGAGCACGTTAGGAAGGGTTGTTCAGGCTTCGGGTTTGACCCTATATTTAAGCCAGCCAATAGCCAAAAGACCTTTGCTGAGATGAGCATTGCAGAAAAGAATAAGTTTTCCCATAGGGCAAAGGCCTTTCGAAAATTTGCTAGATGGTATAAAAGCCTTAAAGTTTAAGCGAGTCGCTTAGGGCACATGTTCACCAATAAGTTTAAGTGGGAAAACCCACATCGAAGGTCTTAAATATTCGTCTGGCCTCGCTCTTACAGAACCGCGAAAAAGGGATAATAGTATGCCAAAGCAGGAAAAGGGCAAATCCCATTCAACAAGACCTGTTAGTAAACGCCCTCCGAGCTGGTACAAATACCAGCCGGAAGAAGTGGAAGCCTTAGTCATCAAATTGGCTAGGGAGGGCCATCCTCCAAGCCGCATAGGGACCATCTTAAGAGATCAATATGCCATCCCACTTGTTAAACCTCTGACGGGCAAGACCATAACCCAGATTCTTAAGGAGGCGGAGCTTGCCCCGTCAATACCCGAGGATCTTGGAAACCTGCTTAGGAAGGCGGCGAGGCTTTCAGCCCACCTTGAAAAGCATAAGAAGGACTTGCATAACAAGAGGGCTTTGCAGCTTGTGGAGGCAAAAATCCATAAACTTGCAAGGTATTATAAGCGTGAAGGCGTTTTGCCTCCAAACTGGAAGTACGAGCCAAAAATCGCCTCAATAGCCTAGGCTTAAGCTTAAAAGTCCGCTTTTTTAAACTCTTAATCTTATAATTCGTGATGGTAATGGGGTTGGATGATAGGCAAACTGTAAACTTCTTTAACAGTGTCGCGGATGCTGCTAAAACCATTTTGGAAGTTGTTAAAGAAGATGGGTTTATCCACGTTTTTTCCCATTTAGACGCTGATGGTATAGCGGCTGCTGGCATAATTGGAAAAGCCCTCCATAGGCTTGACGCAAGATTTCGCATTAGAATAACCCAGTGGATTGATGAAAAGCTGGTGGGTGAAATAATCCAAGAAAAGCCTCAAATGGTCATTTTTACAGATCTCGGAAGTGACTATGCAAACTTACTAAGGCAGAAAACTCGAGACATAAAAGTTGTCGTTTTAGACCATCACCAGCTTGGCGGCGAACTAATAAACGATTTTCCATGTGTTAACCCGCACCTGTTTAGCATAGACGGAGCGCGGGACATAAGCAGCGCTGGAGTAGCCTACTTTGTGGCTAGGGAAATTGATAAGGTAAACATGGATTTAGCTCCTATAGCCGTTGTTGGGGCACTCGGAGACTTGCAGGACAAGTATGACCAGCGAATGCTTGGAGGGCTCAACGAAAAAATAGTTGAAGATGCAAAAAGTCAAGGACTGTTAACAATTGAGAAAGACCTAATACTTTTCGGCAGAGAAACACGCCCAATTCATAAAACCTTGGCTTCCACAACAAACCCGTTTATCCCCGGCATAAGCGGAGAAGAAGACAGAAGCCTAGCCTTCCTGGTCAGCCTTGACATAAAACCAAAATATGGCGATAAATGGCGGGCTTTAAGAGACCTTTCAGAAGATGAAAAGAGGAGACTCTGCTCGGCGCTTGCGGATTACATGCTCTCCAAGGGACTGCATTATGAAATATCCAATCTTATAGGGCATGTTTACACCCTTAATAAAGAGGAGCCTTGGACGCCCTTAAGAGATGGAAGAGAGTTCGCTGTTCTGCTTAACGCTGCCGGCCGCATGGACAAACCAAGCGTCGGCGTGGCGGTCTGCATGGGTGATAGGGGCCTAGCCCTAGAAGAAGCAAGTAAAATTCTTGAGGAGTATAGGCGAACGATTAATAGGTATTTGGGGTGGATTATGGAGAAGCCTGAAAGAATAAGGGAGATGGAAAACATTTACGTTGTTTACGGTGAAGACTTTATAGACGACAAGATTGTTGGTGCAATTTCGTCAATCCTTACAACAAGCCTTCCAAACCCCGAGAAACCCCTCATCGCTTACGCAGATGTTAGAGAAGAAGGACTTGTTAAAGTTTCAGCAAGAACCGTAGACACAGTAGCCTACAAAGGCGTTAATCTTGGTGAAGTCATGCAGGTTGCAGCTGAAAAATGCCTAGGGAAGGGCGGAGGTCATAATGTGGCTGCCGGCGCCCAAGTTCCAATAGAAAATGTGGAAACTTTCATTAAACTTGTTAACGAACTTGTTGGGAAACAGTTGGCTGGCGAGAAAATTGAAAGCTGAAATCACAATCGCCTGTGATGATGCAGAAAGCGCTGATGCTGTTGCAAAGGCTGTTTCGCCAGACAATTTTAAAGTGCCACCCGGCTTGTCTGTTAAGACGAGAAGAGAAGGCAATAATGTTGTGACGCATATAAGGTGCAGAAGAAAGCTTCAAACTTTCATTGCAACTATTGACGATTTGCTTTTCTCCATATCATTGGCGGAGAAAACTCTAAAAACTGCGCGGAAGCTTGAATAGTTGGTTTAAAATGCTGGACATAAAATTAATCCGAGAAAACCCAGAAATCGTTAGAGAGAACTTAAAGAAGAGAGGAGAACCCGCATTTTTAAAGATGTTGGACAAGCTAATCGAATGCGATAGACTTTGGCGCCAGCACCTGACGAGGCTTAACGAACTACGGCATGAAAGAAACCGCATAACAATGGAAATCGCGGCCCTAAAAAAGAGGGGTGCAGATGCCACTCTAACTGTTTCAAGGGCTAAGGAGATAGACAGGGAAATAGCAAACTTGGAGACATTGGTCGGCGAGTACGAGGATAAAGTGCGCAATTACCTTATGAGACTTCCAAACCTCCTACATGATTCTGTTCCAGTGGGTAAGGATGAGCATGACAATGTCACGGTGAGGACTTGGGGGAAAATACCTCGCTTCAATTTTCCGGTTAAAGACCATATAGAGCTTGGTCTAAGCCTAGATATTGTGGACATTGAAAGGGCCGGAAAAATTGCTGGCGCCAGATTCTTTTTCCTCAAACGTGAGGGTGTTTTGCTCGACCTAGCTCTTTTAAACTTTGCATTAGAGGAAATGGTCAAGAAGGGTTACACACCAATAGAGCCGCCCTTTATGATGAGGCGTAAACCTTATGAGGGTGTTACAGCCCTCAGCGACTTCGAAGACAGCCTATACAAAATCGAGGATGAAGACCTATTTCTGATTGCAACTTCAGAGCATCCTATGGCTGCAATGTTTATGGACGAGGTTTTGAAGGCTGAAGAGCTCCCCCAAAAATTTGTTGGCATAAGCCCCAACTTCAGAAAGGAGGCGGGAGCCCACGGCAAAGACACCCGTGGAATTTTCCGCACCCACCAGTTTAACAAAGTTGAACAATTCATATTCTGCAGGCCAGAAGACTCATGGAAGTTCCACGAAGAACTCATCAGAAACGCTGAGGAGCTTGTCCAAAAACTTGGTCTGCCATACCGTGTTGTAAATGTTTGTACAGGAGACATTGGAACTGTTGCCGCCAAAAAATATGATATTGAGGTTTGGATGCCGGCGCAAAACGCGTATAGAGAAATAATTTCTTGCAGCAACTGCACGGATTATCAGGCACGAAGATTGAATGTAAGGTATAGAGAAAAAGAAGGGGAGCCACCAAAGGGCTTTGTGCATACATTAAACTCAACAGCCTTGGCAACTGGAAGAACCATTGTGGCAATATTGGAGAATTACCAGCAAGAAGACAGTTCAGTGGTGATACCTGAAGTTTTAAGAAAGTATATGGGCGGTATAGAAAAGATAGAGCCTAAAAAGTAAAGCTTAATACCCTCGTAATGAGACTTTTCTCCGCTATGGGAAACGGAGGGTACTGTTGTCCACAAAAAAGGTAAGGGATAAATGGCGTAGCAAGGCATGGTACACGGTAGTTGCTCCACCCTATTTTGGAAACGTGGAGTTGGGCTCAATTCCAGCGGACGATCCGGAGAAGCTCATTGGAAGGGTTATTGAGGCAACACTTTACGATGTTACAGGCGACTTCTCCCATCAATACTTAAAACTGTACTTTCAAATAACCCAAGTGGAGGGAAAAACAGTTCGCACCATGTTTAAGGGACACGAATATTCAAGAGACTACTTGCGAAGCCTTGTTAGGCGGAGGACAACAAAGGTTGATGGAATATTCAATGTTTCAACAAAAGACGGATACAGATTTAGGGTGGCAGTCTGCGCTTTCACCCTTTCAAGGATAAAGACATCGCAGGAGCATGCCATACGCAAGATTATGGCAAAAATAGTTGAGGAGAAAAGCGCTGCCCTAACAATGGACCAGTTTGTTCAAGAAATGGTTTTGGGAAAAATAGCCTCAGACATCTATAATGAAGCCAGGAAAGTTGTCCCACTTCGCCATGTTGGGGTTAGAAAGTCAAAACTCCTAATGCAAATAGCCCAGCTACAAGCGCCCCTGCAGAAGGTGGAGCAGCAAGGTTAGCCTTCAACTAATTTTTTACCGTACTCGTAACCGACTTCAAAAGCTTTCAAGTTTAGCTCTTCCGTCCCCTTAGGAACATTCGCCTTAACAGACTCTTTGATGGCTTCTTTATCAACCATCTTTGTTATTGCAGTGAAAGCTCCCAGCATGACAACGTTTGCTATGATTTTCCTTCCAAGCTCTTCAGCCATCTTTGTGGCTGGAACCCGAAAAATCGTTACGCCCTCGAGTTTCTTTTCGTTGGGTATCATATCCGGGTCAAGTATTATTATCCCACCCTTTTTCACTGTTTCTGCATACTCATTGTAGGCGTGCTGGGACATTACCACTAGTATGTCTGGCTCCGTGACCTTTGGAAAATCAATTTCATCATCAGCAATCACAACTTCGGATTTGCATGCTCCGCCTCTTGACTCTGGACCATAGGATTGTGTTTGCACAGCGTATTTTCCACCGTATATGCATGCAGCCGCAGCCACCATTATTCCAGATTTGATGATTCCTTGACCACCAAAACCTGCAAACCTGATTTCAACACGCATAACGCCTCACCTACCCCTCAGCCTTCTTCATTATTTGTGCCATTTTACTGTAGAGCAGTTCCTCATATGTTGGCTTTTCAAAGTCCACAAACTCTCCAACAATTATTCTTTCTGGGGTTATTTCTGCTTTTGCCGGGTCAGAGAAGTTCGCTATCACCGAGGCCTTTTTGAACCATTCCATCATTTCAAGTCCAGTTTGCATCTTGTTGTAGCGGCCGTAGATTTCCGGGCATGGCGATATCACCTCTATAAAGGAGAATCCCTTCTTCTGCAGAAGCTTCTTAATGGACATTGTAAGCATTCTCACATGAAGCGTTGTCCACCTTGCCACATAAGTGGCACCGGCAGCTGTTGCTAGGTGAACAAGGTTAAATGGATGCTCTATGTTTCCATAAGGAGTTGTTGTTGTTAAAGCGTCTAGTGGTGTTGTCGGCCCAACCTGTCCACCGGTCATTCCGTAGTTGAAGTTGTTTGCGCATATCACCTTAATTCCAATGTTTCTCCTCGCTGCGTGTATGAAGTGGTTCCCCCCTATTGCGAAGAGGTCTCCGTCACCGCTTATTACTACAACTTCCAACTTTGGGTTTGCAAGTTTAACGCCTGTTGCAAAAGCTATGGGGCGCCCATGGGTTGTGTGGAATGAGTCTACATTTGTGTAGCCGGCTGCCCTTCCAATGCAGCCTATCCCTGAAACAACAACGAGTTTGTTAAAATCTATTTGCAGTTCGTCCAATGCGTGTACAAAAGCGTTAAGGATTATGCCATTTCCACATCCGGCGCACCATATATGCGGCATCATGGCAGCTCTCAAATATTTTGAAAGGGGATGCTGTTCAACAGCTTCGGTCATCTTGTGTGCCTCCTTATAAACTCAAGAATTTCCATTGGAGTGTGCGGCTCCTCCCCCAATTTTGGAAGATGATAAGCGGGTGTTCCCTTCGCGGCTCTTTCAACTTCTCGCACCATTTGTCCGCAGTTCATTTCTGGGACGATTATGGCTTTCGCCTTTTCAGCAGCCTTTGCCACGTGTTTTTCTGGGAAGGGCCATAGGGTTATTGGGCGTAGAAGTCCGGCTTTTATGCCTTGTTCTCTGGCTTTTCTTACAGCGCTTAGGGCTGCTCTTGCAACAATCCCGTAGGCGAAAACCACGATTTCAGCATCGTCTAACATTCGCTCTTCAACACGGATTATTTTTTCAGCGTTCTTCCTTATTTTGTCGCAAAGCCTTTGAACAAGCCTTGTTTGAACTTCTGAACTTTGCGTGCGGGGATAACCATACTCGTCGTGAGTTAAGCCTGTTGCGTGGAAACGGAAGCCCTCGCCGAAACAAGCCATGGGTGGAACTAGGTCGTCGTCGGGCATGAAGGGCATATACCTGTTTGGCGGCGTGTTAGGCTTTTTACGGTTAACTATCTTTATTTTCTCGGCTGGCGGTATAACCACCCTCTCCCACATGTGGGCAACAACCTCATCAGCCATCACAAGTGTTGGAACCCGGTAGGTTTCAGCCAAGTTAAAAGCCTCAATTGTTAGGTCAAACATTTCCTGAACTGAAGAAGGAGCCAAAGCTATAATTTCATAATCTCCATGGGAACCCCATTTGGCCTGCATAACATCCTGCTGTCCCGGAAGGGTTGGCTGTCCAGTGCTTGGGCCTCCCCGCATGATGTCAACAATTACGCATGGGGCCTCTGTCATGGCAGCCAAGCCAATATTTTCTTGCATTAGGCTAAAGCCTGGCCCAGATGTGGCGGTCATAGCCTTTAAACCGGCGTAGGATGCGCCTATAACCGCTGCTATTGATGCTATTTCATCCTCCATCTGGATGTAGATTCCGCCCACTTTTGGCATTCTAGCCGCTATATGTTCGGCTATTTCCGTTGCCGGTGTTATAGGATATCCAGCAAAGAATCGGCATCCGGCTGCTATGGCGCCTTCTGCGCATGCTATGTCACCGCTCATGAAGTGCATACCAGTTAAAACAGCTTTTTCATCAGCCATTTAACATCCATCCTTACACTGCTTTTCTTTAACAAAAATTGCAAAGTCTGGACAAACAGCTGTGCAAAAACTGCACAATATACAGTTTTTCTCATCAACAACTCTGGGGGGGTGAACCCCTCGCGCATTAATTTCGTCAGATTCCTCTAAAACCTTTTTGGGGCAATATTGAATGCAGAAGCCGCAGCCCTTACACTGGTCCTTTAATATGTGGATTTCAGCCTTAAACTTTGAAATCTTCTCAATATCTAAGGGTGTCCTCCAAAATTTTTCTGGCATTTTAGGCTCCTCCAGATTTTTGAAAAACCTTTTTGGCATGTTCTATCTCTTCTGGGGTTACGTTTTCCGCAATCTTTTGCATTTCGTAAATTTTTGAGGCGAATCTTTCTCCTTCAGCTGCTGAAACCCATAACAATTGAAGCCTCTCCTTGTTTAACCCGTTCTGTTCCATCTTTTTCCATAAACGTTCCACGCGCCTCTGGGTGTGATAGTTGGCATTAATATAGTGGCAGTCTCCAGGGTGGCAGCCCGCAACGAGGACTGCGGCGGCGCCTCTCGCGAAGGCTCTTTCAACAAATTTCGGAGCCACTCTTCCAGAACACATGGTTCTAATTATCCGCACGTTGGGTGGGTATTGCATTCTGCTGACTCCAGCGAAATCTGCGCCTGCATAAGCACACCAATTGCAGCAAAAGGCAACGATTTTCTTGTCAGCGTCGCGCTCTGTGACAGCGTCTATTTGGGCTATTATCTGCTCGTCTGTGAAGTAATTTTGTGTTAATGCGTCAGATGGGCATTCTGCAGCGCATGTTCCGCATCCTACACAAGCAGCCTCAACTATTTCGATGCGTTTAAGCTCCTTGTTTAGGGTTATCGCATTGTAGGGGCAGACCCTCGTGCAAAGCCCGCAAGCCTTACACTTTTCCACGTCTAAAAATGGCGTGATGGCCTCAACCGTTACTTTGCCCTTAGCCATAAGTATGCCAGCTCTGGCGGCGGCTGCGCTTGCCTGTGTTACACTATCCTTTATGTCCTTTGGAGCTTCAGCGCACCCAGCGAAGAATATGCCTCCAGTGGCAGCGTCCACCGGTCGGAGTTTTGGATGGGCTTCCATGAAAAATCCATCTTGCGTCCTTGAAAGTGTCAGAAGCCGCTGTATTACTTCGCTGTCTTTCCGCGGTTCCAGCCCAACGGATAGAATAACCATGTCGAAGTCCATTTTGTATGGTTCTTTCAGGAGTGTGTTTTCGCCTATAAGCCAAAGGTTGCGAGTTCGCTTATCCTCAATTATTTCCGCTGGAAGCCCTCGAATGAATATTACGCCTTCCTTTTTAGCCCTCTTGTACAAGTCTTCGAAGCCCTTCCCATATGCGCGGATGTCAACATAAAAGACATAGATTTCAGTTTCAGGCCAATGCTCCTTAATAAGGAGGCTATTCTTTATCGTGTTCATGCAGCAAACATTACTGCAGTAAGTTCGCCCAGTTTTATTAGAGCGGGAGCCAACACATTGGATGAAGGCTACACGCTTCGGAACCTTCATGTCACTAGGCCTGATTAGCCGTCCACCCGACGGACCGCCAGCATTAATCAGCCTTTCAAACTCAAGGGATGTAATCACGTTCAGATATTTGCCATAACCATACTGTGGCAGTGCTGACGGGTCGAAAACATCTGCGCCAGTCGCCACTATTATCGTTCCTACCTCTAGTTCTACGGTTTCAGGTTTCATTGTGAAGTCTATGGCTTGTCTTTCGCAGGCCTTAACGCATTTGTCGCATACTATCACGCCGTCCTTGTTAAGGCATAGGTTCATGTCAATTATGTAGGTTGATGGAATCGCTTGTGCAAATGGCGTATAAATGGCGTGCCTCAGGGCTAGACCAGCGTCAAACTCGTTTGGCGCCGTCATTGGACAAACTTTCGAGCACTCGCCACACGCTGAACAGTCTTCCTTCACATAACGCGGCTTCTTTGAGACCTTTACTCGGAAGTTGCCAATATATCCTTTTACATCAACAACCTCGCTGTTAGTTAACAGTTCAATGTTTGGATGATGCCCTACATCCGACATCTTCGGGGCAAGAATACATATGGAACAGTCCATTGTTGGAAAAGTTTTGTCTATCCTTGCCATCATCCCGCCAATGCTCGGTTCCCTCTCCACTAAATAGACCTTGTAACCAGTATCCGCAAGGTCTAACGCCGCTTGAATGCCTGCAACACCACCGCCAATAATTAATGCCTTTCTTATAATTGGCACTTCAATTTCTCTGGCTGGCTTAAGTAAGGCTGCCTTTGCCACAGCCATTTTCACAAGGTCTTTAGCCTTTTCAGTTGCCGCCTTCCTATCATAGAGGTGAACCCAACTGCACTGCTCACGTATGTTAGCCATCTCAAAAAGATACTTGTTTAACCCAGCCTCTTCACAAACTTTCCGAAATGTCGGCTCATGAAGCCGCGGAGAACACGAAGCAACAACCACACGGTTGAGCCTATACTCCCTAATATCATTCTTTATAAGCGCTTGTCCCTGGTCTGAACATGTATAGCGGTAATCCCTTGCCAAAACAACATGGGGAAGTGTCGCCGCAAACTCTGCAACCTCTTTGCAGTCAACAGAGCCAGCAATATTTAAACCGCAATGGCAAACATAAACCCCTATGCGGATTTCCTCTTTTGACATTTTCCATTCACCTAAAATCCAAAGACTTTAGGTAACAATCAATTGAAGCCGCGGCAATTTTTCCAGCACATATAGCCTCAATTATTGAGGCTGGACCAGTTACGGCGTCTCCGCCAGCAAACACGCCTTTAAGGGTTGTCTCCATGGTTAATGGGTTAACCCAGATAGTGCCATCTTCATTCAATTCAACATCTTTCGGCAAAAAAGATAAGTCTGGAGCCTCGCCTATCGCCAAAATTACCATGTCCGCCTCTTTAACAAATTCCGAACCCTCAATAGGAATCGATTTCCTCCTTCCGGTTTCATCTAACTCGCCTAACCTCATTCGGATAAATTCAATGGCAGAAACTTTTCCGCTATAGCCCAGAAACTTTTTGGGAGAAACCAAAAACTCGATTTTTACACCCTCATTTTGAGCCTCTTTAACTTCCCATGGATTTGCAGGCATCTCCTCCACGGATCTTCGGTAAAATATCGTTGCTTCTCCAGCACCACATTGTAGGGCTGTTCTTGCAGAGTCAACTGCAACGTTCCCACCGCCAATTACAACGACGTGTTTACCCTTTACATCTGGCATCTTTCCAGAGTTAACCATCCAGAGAAAGTCTAAAGCATGCATCACCCCATTTAAGTCAACGCCTTCAACCCTTAATTCCTGCCCCTTATGAGCCCCAACACCGACGAAAATGGCATCATATCCCTGTTTCTGTAAACTGCTAAAATCAACATCCTTACCAACTGCAACGCCGGTCTCTATTTTTACGCCAATATCCTTTAAAACCTCGATATCCCTATCCAAAAATTCCCTTGGAAGACGATAAGTTGGCAAGCACCTTCTTAACATCCCTCCGGGCTCGGAAAGAGCCTCAAAAACCGTAACTTTATAGTTTTTAAAAGCTAATTCATGTGCAACTGTAAGCCCCGCTGGTCCTGAGCCTATAACCGCCACGTTCCTCTTTGATGATTCCGTCTGGATTTCCCCTTTTCTCTCGTTCAAAAATTCCCTTCTCAGCTTTTCAGTCTCGTTTATGATTTCGTTTAAATTTAACCCTGCGCGTTCCGGATGGAAACACGCAAGAATCGTGACTAAGGGGAGGGGGAATACTTCAACAATTTTTCTGATTGCATTTTCAAATGCTCGCCCATATCCGCATTTAACCGCAAACTTTCTGACGTGAAGAAATATTTCTGGTGGTTTCAAGGCTTGCGGACAATGCCTATAACAGCGGTAACACCAAGCGCAAAGCCAAAGCTCATCTGAAGCCAAAGCATCTCCAATGTGCAGGAAGATCTTTTCTAGAATATTTCTTGGATTATATTCTCCCTTTAGAAGCTCTGCCATGGGACAGCTTGCCGTGCATATCCCACATTCAAAACAGAACTTGAGTTTCTCGGCGTCTGGGTATTCGGCGAGAATTTCCTTGTAAGTTATAGTTTCTGCCTTGCCCAATCTAACTCGCCTTTCTATTATTGGGAATGCTCAAGGATATAAACTTTACAAATGTAAAGTTTTAAATCATAAGCCAAACCCCTTTTATAGACCACAAAACCAATTAAACAACAAAAGGCAAGAGGGCAGCCAGATGGACGAGGTTAGAGTTGTCTTGTACGGGGTTGGTGCTGTTGGAAGCCTAATAGCAAAGTCTCTTCTCGAAAGGAAGGACGTAAAAATAGTTGGTACAATTGATGTTGCAAAGGAAAAGTTGGGTAAGGATTTAGGCGAAGTTTTAGGCTTAAACAAGAAAATTGGCATAACAGTTTCAAGCAACGTCGACGCTGTACTTTCGAAGGCCAAGCCCGATATAGCCATTCACACCACATCATCCTATCTTAAGGATACATATCCGCAGATAGTCTCCATTGTAAAGCATAGTGTAAACGTCATATCAACATGCGAAGAACTCTCCTACCCCTACTATTCAGAGCCAAAAATTGCAAAGGAACTGGACAAGCTAGCTAAAAAACATGATGTTACAGTTTTAGGCACAGGAATAAATCCGGGCTTTTTAATGGATACCCTTGTGATAACGCTGACGGCGGCATGCCAGAAAATAGAGAAAATTGAAGCGGTTAGGGTTATGGACGCAGCGAAGAGACGTTTGCCATTTCAAAAGAAGATAGGCGCTGGCTTAACAGCAAAGGAATTTAAACAAAAAATCGAAAGGGGAGAGATAACCGGGCATGTTGGACTCGAGCAGTCTATTGCTATGATTGCAGATGCACTGGCATGGAAACTCGATAAGATAAAGACTGAACCAGTTGAATCCGTAATAGCTAAAGAACCCGTTAAAAGCGACTTCATAAAAGTTGAAGCCGGAAAGGTTGCAGGTTTAAGGCAGACGGCAAGGGGCTTCATGGAAAACAGAGAGGTCATAGTCCTTGACTTTCAAGCCTACATTGGAGCAGAAGAAGAATATGACGCCATAACAATTACAGGGGTTCCAACAATCAAACAGAAAATCCAACCATGCGTTCATGGAGACATAGGTACGATGGCAATAATCATAAACTCCATTCCAAAAGTGCTTAAGGCACCGGCTGGTTTGCTTACGATGAAGGACTTGCCAGTACCATCAGCAGCTGTGGAGGATATACGAAAATACTTGTAATCTTAAGTGCTGCCGGGAGTGACGAAAATGAAGCTGCAAGTTGATATAAACTGTGATTTAGGCGAAAGTTATGGGGCATTTAAAGTTGGGAACGATTTGGAAATAATGCCGCACATAACTTCTGCTAATGTAGCGTGCGGTTTTCACGCTGGAGACCCCCTAACAATGGCGCAGACAATAGCTTTAGCAAAAAAGCACGGAGTGGCTGTTGGTGCCCATCCGGGATACCCAGACTTAATGGGATTTGGGAGAAGAGAAATGCAACTAACTAGCGAGGAAGCAAAAAGTTACATTATCTATCAAGTGGGTGCCCTCCGAGGATTTGCCAAAGTTTTTGGAGTAAACCTTCAACATGTAAAACCCCATGGTGCTATGTATAACACCGCATTGAAGAGTGAAGAACTTTCTAAAGCCATAATAGAAGCCATTACGGAGCTAGACCCGAATATGATAGTTTTCACCATGCCAAAATCGGTTATTGCTAAAGTGGCTGTTGATGCTGGTTTACGTGTCGCCTACGAGTTTTTCGCCGACAGAGCCTACAATCCAGATGGAAGCCTCCTTTCAAGGAAAAAGCCCGGCTCCGTAATTAAAGAGCCTGAAAAAATCGTTAAGCGGGCAATACAAGCTTTAAAAGAAGGCACGGTTGAAGCTTTTAACGGCGAGGTTGTAGAACTTGGGCAAGTGCACACGATATGCGTTCATGGCGACACACCAAAAGCAGCCAAGCTAGCCGAAGCCCTAAGGAAAGGGCTAGTTAAAGCGGGCATAGAAGTTAAACCAGTAAGCCATTTCATCTGATTTCAGGAATTGCTATGAAAAGTGGAATTTACGCGTCCGCACGTTATTTGCCTTTCGGCGACAGCGCCCTTATAGTTGAGTTTGGTGACGTAATCGATTTGGCGGTAAACAGTAAAGTCATAGCTTTAAATGATGCTCTTTTAAGCGTCGCTATAAAAGGGGTTGAGGAACTTGTCCCGACATATAGATCATTGCTGATTCGCTATAATCCAGAGGAAATAACCTATGAACAATTAATGTTGCATGTTAAAGAGATTGAAAAGACTCTTGAGGGAAAGCCGACTGAAGCGGAGGGCAGAAAACTTTGTGTTCCAGTTATTTATAGTGGTGTTTATGGGCCAGATTTAGGCTATGTGGCAAGGTATCATGGGTTAACAGAAGAGCAAGTGGTTAAACTGCATTCTGGAAAAGAGTATAGAGTCTATATGATAGGCTTTGTCGCGGGTTTTCCATATTTGGGCGACGTTCCAGAAGAAATTGCAACACCACGCCTCGAAACTCCACGCTTAAAAGTGCCAGCTGGCTCCGTTGGCATTGCGGAAAAACAGACTGGAATATATCCATGCGAGGCTCCAGGAGGATGGCGAATTATAGGCAGGACACCAATAAAGCTTTTTGATCCGCAGTGGCACCCTCCAACCTTGCTAAGGCCGGGGGACACTGTTAAATTTGAGCCAATTTCGGAAGAGGAGTTCAAAAGAATCGAAGAACTCGTTCACATGGGAGCTTATAAACCGAAATTTGAGGGGACATGAAATGCAGGTCTTCCGAGTTCTTAAGCCGGGGTTCTTCACAATAGTGCAAGATCTGGGAAGACATGGTTATCTAAAGTATGGAGTTCCAATTTCAGGAGCTATGGACTCTTTCTCCATGGTTGTAGCAAATCTGCTTGTTGCAAACGGTCCAAACGATGCATGTTTAGAAATAACCCTCATAGGTCCGGAGCTTCAAACACTGGCGGACACTCAAATTGCCATAACAGGAGGAGAAATTTCCATTAAAATTAATGGTGAGGATGCGCCCATGTGGCAGACATTAACTGTGCATAAAGGGGACATGGTTTCTCTTGGGAAGATAGAAAGTGGATGTAGAAGCTACCTAGCCGTTAGGGGTGGAATAAGCACGCCCGTGGTTCTTGGAAGCAGGTCAACTTATGTGCGTGGTAAATTCGGCGGAATCGAAGGCAGACCGTTAAAGGCTGGAGACATAATCGAAGTTTTCAGAGTTCCACCTTTAGAGAAGCGTTTTAAGATGCCGGAGAACCTTATGCCCCAATTCATGAATAATTTCACCGTACATGTTGTTTTAGGTCCCCAAGCTGACATGTTTACAGAAAAGGGCATAGAAACTTTCCTTTTAAATCCTTACAAGGTTACGGTAGAGTCTGACCGCATGGGCTACCGTCTTGATGGTCCAGTAATAGAGCATAAGGGGAAAGCCAACATAGTTTCAGATGCCCTTTTGCCCGGGGCTGTTCAAGTTCCTAAGAATGGAAAACCTATCATAATAATGCGGGATGCTCAAACAACTGGAGGCTATCCAAAAATAGCGGTCGTAATAACCCCAGACTTAGATAGGCTTGGACAAGTCAAACCAAACGATACAATAAGATTTCTGAAAATTACGCTAAGAGAGGCTCATAAAAGGCTTTTAGAATATCGCAAAAACCTCTCCAGTTTGGCTGAAAAGCTAATTAGGATTGCCCAAAAATCTTAAACCTTTAAATCGGCTTTCACCATTATAGTGCACGGTGTTTTAATGTCAACCACGCATGTTCATGAGAAAGGCACCATATCCCTTGAAAAATTGATTGAAAAAATTAGAGGAATACCAAATTTTCAAAAAACCGGAGCCATCACCATCTTTATCGGCGTTGTCCGTGGAGAGACTTCAACGGGGGAGAAAGTCCAGAAACTGGAGATTGAAGCTTACGAAGAAAAGGCGAACGAAGCGTTGTTGAATATATGCCAAGACCTGAAACGCAGAAAAGGCATAGTAGACGTCCAGATTCACCATTTCGTCGGCGAGTTTAATGTTGGCGAAGACCTCGTTTATGTTTTAGTTGCTGGTTCTCACAGGAAGGATGTTTTTCCAGTTTTAAGGGAAGCTGTTGAAAGGTACAAAAAGGAAGCTCCAATTTTCAAGAAGGAATATGTAGTTACCAAAGATGGGAGGGAAAAGGCCTACTGGGTTGCGGAAGCTGAAAAATAAAATAGCCGAGTTTTGCAAAGGGTTATTAAGCATTTGTTAGAGCTTAATGTTAAGGAGATGAATAAGCGTGGAGAAGAAAAGTTACGCTTGGTTTGAGAGGAGGAGGCGAACAAAGGCTCTTGATTTGGCTCAAGAGCAGATAACAAAGGCTTTGGATACTGTGACACTTCTTCATTATGCCATGCAGAAGATGGCTGAAAACAATAGGAAGGAGGCTATGCAACACATAGAGAACATTTTCAAAGTGGAGAAGGAAGTTGACAGGCTGCGGACAGAGGTTTTTAAAGAGCTTTCAAAGGGAGTAGCCCTCTTTGCTGATTATCGTGAAGACTTGATGCACCTTGTGAAAAGGCTTGATACTCTGGCTGATCATGTGAAGGATGCAGCTAGATGCATAATAATGCTTGAGGGCGCCAAAATTCCAAAGGAGCTTTGGGAGAACACTGCCCACACAACTTCGTTTCTTGTGGATTGTGCTCACGCCTTGAGGAGCAGCATTGAAAAAATTGCTGTGGACTCTTCTGCTGCTATAAGTGGGGCAAAAAAGGTTGAAGAAATTGAAAGGAAAATTGACGATGATTATCTTAAAACTAAAGCTTTGTTCATTAAGTATGCGGGGCAAATGGACAGCGGCTCAATGGTTATATTTGATGATCTTGTGGAGTTTATTGAGCATGCCGCGGACATGTGTGCTGACACTGCGGATTACATAGTTATACTGGCGAGCAGAGAATAGCCTAATCTTACCTTTTTTGCCCTGTCGGTTTTGATATTAAATTGCCAAGGGTGTAGGCTGCGGCTGAAACTATAGTTAGTCCGCAAAGGCCCGCCGCCAACGTGGAGAGATATGGGTGTTCAATTGCTGGTGTAGTGTAGTCTGGCATGAGTCCTTTCCAAAGGGGTTCTGTTTCTTCCACTTTTAGGGTTTCAGCCACTTTTTCTAGGCCGTCTGGGTAGGATGAGGCGAAAGGTATCAAGATTGCAAGTCCAACAATTATTAGGATTAGGGCTTTTATGTAGCCTTTCAAGTGGCACCCCTCTTTAAGAAAGCCAATCCGTTCAATACTGCTGGTTGCATTTTATACAGTTGTGTTGTGACGGCTGTTGTTATTGCCGCTTCGCCAAGTCCTATTAGAACGTGCCAGAACAACATTGCTGGGACTGTCACAGTTATTCCGCCAACCGCTGAGAATGCTGGGGAAAATCCTATCTGTAGGCCGCATGCTAGGGCCCCTAAAACGACTGACAACCATGATGCTGCGAACACGCCTAGGAAGAAGCGTTTGCCCCTGGTTGAGTTTCCAGCTATAAGTTTTACTATGAAGAAGCTTAGGCCCCCTATTACTGCCATGTTGAATATGTTTGCTCCTAAGGCTATGATTCCGCCATCTGCAAAGAATAAGGCTTGCATTAGTAGGACTATTGTCATGCTTAAAATTGCTGCGTAAGGGCCTAAAACTATTGAGAGGAATGTTCCGCCTACTAAGTGTCCGCTTGTTCCATATGGTATTGGGAAGTTAATCATTTGAGCAGCAAAAACAAAGGCGCTTGAAACCGCTAGTAATGGGGCTAGTGACTGGGGGTATGTGGTTTTCGCCTTCTTCCAAGACCAGACTAGGAAGGCGGCTGATGTTATGGCCATTATGGCGGCGATTTCCGGGCTTATATAGCCATCTGGTATGTGCATTTTGAAGCCTCGTAATACTTTTTAGATGAAAAGTATTACTTATAAGCTTTGCCGTTTCTAGACGTGAAAAGGAAGATTTAAACTTTGAATTATCAACTTGTTAAGAAAGAAGTTCTGTTAGGATTTCGTTTAGTTGGTTTTTGTCTTTGATTTTTTTGAAGACTGCTTTTCCTGTTGCGTATAAGCGTATGGGCACGTCTTTGTAGGTTAGGTCGAAAATTATTTTTGCGATGGTTTTCTGCATTGTGGCTTTTTTCAGCATTTTTGTTATTGCCTCGTCTTTTTTGTCGTACTTTAGGTGGACTATGTAGTCTTTTTCTTCTCCGCATGCTTCTTCTATTCTTGCTATGTAGGTGTCCAGAATAGCGGTGTTCATAGGGACTGTTCTATCTCCTTTAGGACTTCGACTAGCTTGTCAACTTCTTCTTGGGTATTATATATGTAGAAGCTTGCCCTTGCTGAGGATTTCAGCCTAAACCTTTGGTGGAGAGGCTGGGCACAGTGGAAGCCGCTTCTTATCATTATGCCATAAGTGTCTAGGAGCAGAGCCAAATCATGGGAGTCGAACCCTTCGAGGTTGAAGGGCACTATGCCACACTTTATCGACGCGTCTTCTGGTCCGTAAATCTTGACTTTTTCGCATTCTTTTAGGCGTTTCATGGCATATTCTGTTAAGGCGCACTCGTGGGCTTTTACATTTTCCATTCCGATGTTTTTTAGGTATTTTACTGCTACCATTAGGCCTACCCCGCCGCATATGTTTGGTGTTCCTGCCTCAAATTTCCATGGTAGGTCGTTCCATGTGATGGTGCAGCTCTGAGTTTTTGGGTTATAGGAGACTTCGCGTATCATTTCGCCTCCTCCATGGAAAGGTTCCATTTCCTCAAGGATTTCCTTTTTTCCATATAGGACGCCTATGCCTGTTGGTCCAAGCATTTTGTGTCCAGAAAAAGCCAGGAAATCGCAGTCTATGTCTTTCACGTTTATTGGCATGTGAGGGACGGATTGGGCTCCGTCAACGAGGACTAGGGCTTCGTTTTCGTGGGCGAGTTTTGCAGCGTGCTTTACATCATTTACTACGCCCGTGACATTTGAGACGTGGGTTATGCAGACAATTTTGGTTTTTGGAGATAGTGCCTTTTCTAAGGTTTCTTGGTTTAGGGTTCCGTCGCTGTTTACATTCACATATTTTACTTTGAAGCCTTTTATTTTTGAGAGGATTTCCCATGGGACTATGTTGCTGTGGTGCTCCATTAGGGTGATTAGAACCTCGTCGCCTTGCTTAAGGTTTCGCAGCCCCCACGAATAGGCGACCGTGTTTATGGATTCTGTTGTTCCTCTGGTGAAGATTATTTCTTCTATGCTTTCTGCGCCTATGAATTTGGCTATTTCCTCGTGAGCGCTTTCATAAAACTCTGTTGCTTCCAATGATAGTGTGTGGACGGCTCTGTGGACGTTGGCGTTATGCATTTCATAGTATTCTTTTATGGCTTCTATGACCTGCCTTGGTTTTTGGGATGTGGCTGCATTGTCAAAGTATATTAGGGGGTGGTTGTTTATTTTGCGTTTTAATATTGGGAAGTCTTCCCTTATTTTGTATGGGTCTAGCATTATTTTTCCTCTGCCATTTTCAATTTTTTGGAGAGGATTTTAGCTAGTTCCTCCTCTTCGAGGGCTTGTTTTTCCTCGAAGGTTGGTTCTTTAGGAAGCCACTCTGGTGTTGCACATTTGTTTTTGTAGTAGTTTCTTATGGCACGTCTTAGGGCTCCAACGGCTAGGATTCCGCAGTGGAATTTGACTGCTGGGAGTCCGCCGACTTCTTCTGCGACGGTTTTCCATGTGATTTTCCAAGCGTCTTCAAGTTTCATTCCCTTCACTTTTTCTGTTACTATGCTGGATGTGGCTATGTTGGCGGCGCACCCGTAGCTTTCGAAGGTTGCCTTTTCAATTACGTCTTGCTCGTTTATTTTTAGGTAGAAGGTTATCATGTCTCCACATTGGGGGTTTCCAGCCACGGCTGTAACTGTGGCGTCCTCCATTTTTCCAAGGTTTTTAGGGTTTCTGAAAAGCTCTAGGATTTTTTGGCTGTAGGGTAAAGGTGCACGCGACATACTATTTCACCACCGTTGTGCCAGTTATTCCCCTAAGCCTTTCAACGGCCTTTGGCAGCACTTCCAAGACATAGTCTATGTCCCCTTCCCTATGGATTCGTGTAACCTTCATAAGTATGCTTCCATGGGCTTCTTCAAATTTTCTTCCTATGGCTATGAGGACGTGGCTTGGCTGCAATAGGCGTCTTGTGCATGCGCTTCCGCTTGAGACGTAGACGCCGTTTAGGCTTAGCTCTATTGTTAGGGCTTCCCCCTCACAGCGTAGAAAGCTTATGTTTGCGTTGTCCGGCGATCTTTTCTCGCCTTTCGGTCCGTTTAGGCGCACGTCTGGTATTTTTTCGAAGATTCCATTTATGAGTTTGTCCCTTAGCTTCTGCATGTGACTAACATTTTCTTCGAAGTTTTTGAAGACTAGTTCGGAGGCTTTTGTAAAGCCAACTATCAAGGGCGTGTTTTCGACGCCCGGCCAGAGCTTCTGTGTGCCTATCTGCCCTTCCAATATTCTTTCTATGTTTACGCCTTCCCGCACGTAGAGGGCCCCTATTCCGCGGGGTCCTAGTATTTTGTAGCTGCTTATTGTTGCCACGTCCACGCCAACGTCTTTTACGTTGAAGGGTGTTTTTCCGTAGGCGTCTGAAGCGTCTGTGTGGAATATGGCGTTTGGGTTTTTGTCCTTGACTATTTTCAAGGCTTCTTTTATTGGCTGTATTGTTCCTATCTCGTGGTTTACGGCTGATAGGCTTACGAGAATGGTGTTTTGGTCAACTGCTTCCTCCAGTTTTTCTAGGTTTATGAAGCCTTGAGTGTCTACTGGAATTTTTGTTACTGTGAAGCCATATTTGGTTAGCATTTCAGCCACGTGTATAATGCTTAAGGGCTCAACTTCCGAAATCACAATTTTCTTGCCCTTACCCCGCAATTGGAGAGTAGCACCTAAAAGGGCTAGGTTGTTGGCTTCTGTTTCGCCTGGCGTAAAATTTACCTCTTCAAGGTTTTTACAGCCTAAGAAGCGTGCTATTTTTTGGGCTGATTCCATTATGGCTTCATAGGCTTCCCATCCAGGCTTGTGGGTTAATGTTGGATTTCCATACGCGCGTTGATTAAAATATGGGAGCATAGCCTCAACGACTTCGGCGGGGACAAAGCTTGAGTTTTCGATGTCTAGGTAAACTTCATGCTTTAATCCTTCATGAGCCTTTAATAGTTCACGGACGTTTTCCACCATAACTTTTCAAGTCCCGTTTAGGTTTAGGGGCTTATCCCACTCCTAAATGGTTTGAGCTTATAGAAAAAGCTATTTGACACTGTTAAACGAACATCAAATTTACAAACACGAAACACCTAAATTGGATACCCCTCTCCTCTAGAAAATTGTTCTTCATTACTCGTAATGTAGTATGTTGGCAATTTTAGATTAAATGATGTTCCCGGTTGATTGGCTTACCCTAAACTTAAGGGGGGAATGCTTTATTAGGCTGGCTTTTAATTATTAGGTGAACTTTGCTGCTTGTTGAGCGAGCGGTGTGAGGGCTGCTTTCTTGCTTGTTGTGAGGTTCAATACTGAAACTGTATAGCCATAAAATGTGTTGGAGGTGAAAAGTGTATGAAATATATAGGTTTTTGGAAGGTTGTCGGAGGCGACGCTATAGACGCTATTGAAAAGTTTAGGAAGATGACAGCTGAGAGGGAAAAGGGAAATGAGGATTTCGCCAAACTAATTTTTGGACCTTTCCAGTTCATGGGTGAGCGTAAGGGCTTCACAATGTTTGAGACAGACAACCCGGAAGCGCTTAAAAACATTGCAAACTTCTATTCGCCAGAAATTAAGTGGAAGTTCTTCTCCATAAACGACCCAACAAAAGCGGCGGACTTCTACATGACATTGAGGAAATAATCGCGAAGCCATCCCGCACCATCTTTTCTTTGTTTAATGGGGCTTTCGTCTAAAGGGCGAACGTTTTAAATCGCGTTTAGCCTCTAGTGTGCATTAGGAAAGGTAAAAGGCGTGTTCAAGTGAAGATAACAGAACTGCCAATACCAGAGCCAGTTAAGGAAGTTCTAATTAAGTCTGGGATTGTGGAGCTTTACCCGCCTCAAGAGGAGGCTATAAAAGCTGGCGCCTTGGAAGGGAGAAACCTTGTCCTAGCTAGTCCAACAGCCTCTGGCAAGACGCTAATTGCTGAGCTTTGTGCTCTGAAACATATCTTGGAAGGCGATGGCAAAGTCCTTTACTTGACGCCTTTGAGGGCTTTAGCCAGCGAAAAATACGAGGAGTTTAAGAAGTATTCGGCCATCATAAAGCCTGATGGGAAACGTGTGAGTGTCGGCATTTCTACGGGTGATTATGACAGTTCAGACCCTTGGCTGGAGCACTATGATATTATTGTGGCTACAAATGAGAAGGTGGACTCGCTTTTGAGGCATAAAGCCAAGTGGATGGATGAAATAAGCCTTGTAGTGGCTGACGAGGTGCATCTGCTAAACGAGGCGGAACGCGGACCAACCCTAGAAGTGGTTTTGGCTAGGCTCATGCAGACAAACCCAGACATCCAAATTTTAGCTTTGAGCGCCACAATAAACAACGTCCAAGAAATAGCTGAATGGCTGAAAGCCGAATACATAACAACAGAGTGGCGTCCCATAACCCTAAAGGAGGGCGTATTACTCCACAACGAAATCCAGTTCAAAGACGGAGAATCAAGAAAAATTGAAAAGGAGGTTAAAAATCCAGCCATAAACTTGGCACTGCATACGGTTAAAACTGGCGGGCAAGCCCTAATCTTCGCGGCTACAAGAAAAAGCTCCGTGGCACTGGCAAAGAAGACAGCAACAAAAATCGGGGAAATCCTATCAAAACCTGTGAAGAGGGCTTTGGAACGTGAAGCAGAACGCATTCTAACGGCTGGAGAAAAAACAAGAATAAGCGAACTCCTAGCCGAACTAATCAAGTGCGGAGTGGCTTTCCACCATGCCGGTTTAGGCAGTGTCCACAGAAAAATTATTGAGGATGCCTTCCGCGAAGGAAAAATTAAGGTTTTGACGGCAACGCCCACACTGGCTTTCGGCGTTAACCTTCCAGCAAGAGCCGTCATAATATATGATTATAGGCGTTATGAGCCTGGTTACGGCTACTATCCCATAAGCGTATTGGAATACAAGCAGATGAGCGGAAGAGCTGGACGCCCAAAATACGACAAAATAGGTGAAGCCGTACTGGTTGCAAGGACGGACGACGAAGCCGACTATCTAATGGAAAGCTATGTCTTGGCAAAGCCTGAACGTATTTGGTCAAGACTGGCTGTGGAACGCATATTACGGGGGCATGTGCTGGCAACAATAGCCGCAGACTACGCGCACACGGAAGCGGGCATATACGAGTTTTTTGGCAAGACGTTCTACGCTTATCAATACGATATAGGCGCAATAAAGAACGTCATAGCAAAGATTCTGCGCTTTCTCTACGATGAGGAGATGATTGATGTAAGTGGAACAAACATTTACGCCACAAAATTCGGCAAACGCGTCAGCAAACTCTACATAGACCCAGTTTCCGCCGTAATAATCCGAGACGCCCTCCGCCAAAAACCACAACTACTATCGGACTTAAGCCTCCTCCACATGATTGCGCACACTCCAGACATGCGACCACTTTTTAGGCCAACAACAAGCGAAATAGACAAAGTATCAGTTTTTATGGAAGAGCACCGTGAAGAGTTCTTAACTCCAGTGCCAAGCGAGTGGGAAGACCGCATAAACTACGAAGAGTTCTTGGCGGAAGTGAAAACAGCCATGGTTTTGAAGGCTTGGATAGAAGAGGCAAGCGAAGACGAAATAATAGAAAAGTTCCGCGTTCAACCCGGCGACCTATACAGAACTGTTGAAAGTGCAAAGTGGCTTCTTTACGCCACCCACGAGTTGGCAGTGCTATTCAATAATAAGGAAGCCCAACCTCTCACGCTGGAACTAATGGAACGTGTAGAGAAAGGCGTCAAAAAAGAGCTCATACCAATAGTCCGCCTCGAAGGCGTAGGCAGAGTCCGCGGACGCATACTATACAATGCAGGCTATAAAACAATAGAAGACATAAAACACGCAAAAATAGAAGAACTAATGAACCTACCACTAATAGGACCAAAACTGGCAAAAAAGATTAAAGAGCAAGTGGGCGGCTTCGTCAAAAAAGAGACGTGGGAAAAACTTGAAGAGAAGGAGGAGTGGAAACAAAAAGCCCTAACAGAATATTAGCAGAATAAGCTTGAGCCATGTTCCTTTAGACATTATTTAACAGAACGCTATGGGAAATTGTTACGATTTAACATGGACTTTTATGTTTATGGGGTTGAAGAGAAAAATAAATGGGGTGTGGTTTTTTGTGGGATAGCTTGTGGAGATGATGATTGTCGAGAGCATAAGTAATATTGGGATTAGGGCTGATTGGAATTCTGGGACTATTACTACTTCTTTTGTTGAGTGTTGGTATTGGAAGTAAATGTAGGTTGTGGCGCCTGATGTCCAGTTTCTAATGTAAAGGGGCTCTTGACCATTTACTAAGACTTTATAGTTGTTTTTCCACAAGCCGCTGACTATAACGTTTGGAACGTCCACTCTGCAGAATCCTATGCCAGACTTTCCGCTCACATTGAAGCTTATTGTTTTCTGCGCAGTGTTCATTTGGAAATCAGATATTGACGAGTTGCTTATGACTGAAATCTCCTGTTTGGAAGGGAGTGGGCCAAATCGCACTTCAAAACGGTTGCAAGGTCCCATAAGCGGATACGCATCTATGACGCCTTCAGCAATGGTGTAATAATTGTCGCATATTCCATCGCTTCCAGGCTCATTTTGGTATCGCCCACTTTTGACATCGGGCGAAGTGTGGCTGCTCCAAAAGTTTCCACCAACAGGCCAATCCAAAAACCATTTATTATTGGAGATTGGAAGATAAAATTTCACTGAATTGTTTCCAACAAAATTGTTGTGAAATATCAAGTTATCGGATGCAGAATCAGCAGCGACGGAAAAACCAGAGCAGTTAATCCAGTTATTATAGATGGTGTTGTTTGAATTCTTTTGCATTCCTATACCTCTACGATCAGCGTATGAATAAATCATGGTTATATTATTGTCTGAAATCACATTGAAATTAGAGTAACCAATATAAATGCCACCACCAGTAGAATTGTATATAGTATTTGCAACTATGTAATTGTTTGAAGAAGCGGTGATATCAAATGCCGAGGTCGCAATTGGTTATAGTATTATTAAATACGTGGCTATCGAAAACGTTCACAGAAAAAATGCCGGTATGAAAGTTTCTTATATGGTTGTTTTCCACGATGCAAGAAGCTACGGGGGACCGCGCGCTCGCGCCTTCTAAATAAATCCCATAGCTATCATATGGGCGCTCTTCGCCAACGTTTTCTATCTTAAAGTTATAAATACTAACGCTGCTTGCCACGACACGAAAACCAATCACCTCTTCAGCACCTTGTCCATCAATAATTGCTTCTCCTTCCGCTATTAGCGTTAATGATTTGTTAACCACTGCAGGAGCATAAGTTCCACTTGCCACATGAATAACATCCCCTGGGTCTGCTGCGTTAATAGCCGCCTGTATAGCCGGATAGTTGTAAGGAACCCAAATGTCCTTAGGGCTTGCCCTAACCCTTTCAGCTTTAAATGTAAACGCTAAAGCAAGCAAAGCAAACAACAGAAGCCCAATCAACACCATTTTCTTCATGTTTCCACGAACCACATTCCCTTTAAGCAACCATTTATTCTTAACATTTGCGGAGATCAATCATTTCCGTCACCTAACAGCGTCTCCAACAGCGCGCCTAATATTAAAAGAATACGCTTAACCCGTGTTCCTTTAAACATTATTAAAAGGCAATAAAAAGTTCACAATAAGAGGCATGGTTAAAATACTGTCAAGCAGCACATCTCTGATCTTAAACTGAGAAGAGAATTCAAATATTCCATTATAATTGAGCAAATGATTTACATAGGCGAAGGGCTATGAAGATGGATGGTTTGCTGTGAGATTTATGCTGATGAGGGATGGCTTCAACATGAAATTTTTCACGGGCTGTCGATTCATAACTTAACTGGTTAGGGATTTTACCATGGCACAAAATAGGAATGTTATAAACAGCGCGTTTTGGACGCTTTGTATGATGGGGTTCTTCGCAATTTTAAGCTCAACGATGTCTAAGAGCCCTGTTTTAAAGCCTTTCTCGTCAAGCCTTGGGACGCCGACCGATTGGACGGGTGTTGTTGCTTCTGCCTCAACTATTCCTGGAATTTTGGTTAGCTTACCTGCTGCCTCGCTTTCTGACATTTATGGCAGAAAGAAATTCATACTAATTGCCGGTTTCATCTTTGCTTCCGCTCCCTTCCTTTATCTTCTGATAATTTTTTGGTGGCAACTTATTCTCGTCAGATTTTACCATGGATTTGCAACTGCGATTTTTGTGCCGGTTGCTGAGGCTTCAATAGCCGAACTATTTCCAACTAAGCGTGGAGAACGAATTTCCCTTTTCTCTTCAGCGACAAATATTGGAAGAGTTATCGCACCAGCTTTAGGCGGCTACATACTTTTTGCGACGAACAATTTTCACACGCTTTACTTGTGTGTGGCTATAGCGGGCGTAACAGCGCTGGTTATGGCTCTTCCATTTTTGAAGGAAAGAAAACAAATCATAAGCGCTCAGCAACATGATGCAAGAGAAACTGTTAAGAAAATTTTCCATGGATGGCGAATTCTCATACACACTCGTGGAGCATTGACCGTTAGTTTCGTCCAAGCAAGCCTATACTATGTTTATGGCTCTGCAGAGTTCTTTTTAGCTGGTTATTTGCCGGAGGTCGCTAGGTTAGATAAGTTCTTAACTGGTATTATTATCGCAAGCATAATTGGCATTGCGATTTTCGCAAGACCTTACATGGGAAGGCTTTCGGACAAGATTGGAAGGCGAAAGCCTATAATATTGGGTTGCATAATCTCAGCGGCGCCCATGCTGGTAATTCCTTTCGTCATCAGTTTCTGGGCTCTACTTTTGCTGGCCCTAATTTATGGATTCGGCTTCGCCAGTGTAACGTCCTCAACGCCAGCCTTAATAAGCGAGTTAACGCCTAAGGAACTCATTGGGACATCCATGGGGTTCCTCGACACCATAATGGATGTGGGACAAACGCTTGGACCCATAATCAGCGGTTTAATACTCGCAACAAGCCTACAATATGTTGGAGTCTTCCTCTCCCTAAGCATTTTGCTCCTACTAGCATGTTTATCATTTGTTTTATCAAAAGTTCCAAAAGAAAAGTAACGAAGAATGTAATAGACTGTTAGAGAAATTATGTTATAAATCAGTTGTTCAGTGTTCGCTTGACGATTGAATAATAAAAAGGGTGGATTAATATTTTTAGCGTAGTGGCTCTTGCATTTTCTTTCGCAAGAATTCACGCTGCTGTTTTGTGCTCATCCCCTCTAACTCTTTTTTATGCTTTTCACGGAGCATTTTATATTTGCAATAACTATAAAGCGCCTCATAGACGTATGCGGCTTTTTCTACAGCCTCAAAATCATCTTTAGCATTTAATCTTGCGCCAGTCATTATTGCGCTTAACCCTACTCCTTCAGGTGCAAATTCAGTGTCACCTGTATCTGCTGAATGAACGATTTTCGCGAGTTCTTGAAGCACAGGGTCTTTTAACTTGTATTCTTCTATTATAGTCTCGAAACTGCATTTTCCATCTCTATGACCAAGCTTAACTCCTGGCGCGTCGAAAGGAATTGCCCCCTCGCTTTTTGAAATTTCTTCTATTTTCTCTACAGGCACAAAGATAAACTCTGCTTCTGGATCTATGAACTTTTTGATAAGCCATGGACACGCTGTCCTATCAACATGCACATATTCACGTGTAACCCACTTCATCTATAATCACCATTACTTTCTATGCCCTCTCAGTCCCTTTTAACATTACTAAATTTTCTGTTAGTGTCTTCTAACAGAAGATGTGGCGCCTATTGTAAGTTTTAGTCTGTCAGTTTTCTGTTTTTGCGTTCTTGTTTTGTCTTTTCTACCATAAGCTCAACCTGCTTCAAGGCTGTTCCAAGATAATTCCGCGGATTCAAAGCTTCATCAATCTCCTTCTCGCTTAGCTTCTTACCCACAAACTTATCCTTTAGGAGGACCTCTCTGAATGGACGCTTTTCCATTTCGCTTTTTATGGTTAGTTTCCGCAGCAGTTCGTGGGCTTCTTGTCGGCTTACACCCTTCTTTGTTAGAGCTATCATCACGGCTTCTGACATAGCCCGCCCTTGAGTCAACTCGATGTTTTGGCGCATACGCTCCTCATTCACGTACAAGTTAGTCACAATATTAGTCATTAGAAAAAGCATGTAATCCACCAGTATGCAAGCTTCTGGAATTATGAAACGCTCAGCAGAAGACTGCGTCAAGTCACGTTCATGCCAAGTCACAACATTCTCCAAGGCTGGCGTTACAAGGCTTCTGACCACGCGGGCTAACCCGCATATCCGCTCGCAAGTTTCAGGATTCCGCTTATGGGGCATTGTTGAACTTCCCACCTGCTTTTCAGCTTCGAAGGGCTCCGCCAACTCGCCAATTTCGGGGCGTTGCAGTTCACGAATTTCTGTAGCAAAGTTTTCGAGACTCGAAGCAATCAAAGCCAATAGGCATATGAGTTCTGCGTGGCGGTCTCTCTGCACGATCTGCGTAGAAATGTCAGCCGCCTTAATGTCAAGCCTCTCCATCACAAGCTCCTGAATCCGCATGGCATTCTCGCCAAAACCAGCCTGAGTGCCAACAGCCCCACTCATCTTGCCGGCAACAACTCGTTCGCGGCACTGCCTAAGCCTTTGGATATGCCGTGATATTTCCCTCATCCAAACCGCAAACTTGAAACCTAAAGTTATTGGCAGGGCGTGTTGCCCATGAGTGCGTCCCATCATCAAAGTTTCCTTATAGCGTAAAGCCTTCTCCATCAAAACCTTTTCAAAATCGTTAAGCCGTTTCTCAATAAGTTCTAGGGCTTCCTTTAACTGAAGAGCAGTGGCAGTATCAACAATATCGTAGCTTGTCGCTCCCAAATGCACATAAGCCCCGCTGGGGCCACATGCCTCGGCTAAAGCCCTAACAAGAGCCATGACGTCGTGCTTAATTTCACGTTCAATCTCTTTAATACGCTCAAGCTTAACATGCCTAAGCGAAGCCGCAGCCACAATGCGTTCAGCATCCTTGCGTGGAATGTTACCCACTTCAGCATGCGCCCAAGCCAAAGCGGCCTCAACATCAAGCATTTTCTGAACACGGTTTTCCTCCTCGAAAACCCGCCGCATTTCCGGCGTCCCATAACGTCCAGTGTCTATTGGAAGTATAGGCAAACCTTTATTCCCTCTCCTTGAAAAAGGGATAGGGCAACTTAGGATTAATGCTTTTCCAATTCCCTGACAACCTGCTCCAACATTCTTATGTTTGGAATTACATAAGCGTTCCAGCTTGAAAGCCTAACCACTCCATTCACGTTCTTATCGATTAGGACCGCACCCATATGAGCGAGCACAGCACCAACAAAATCTTCAAAGACGCTGTCCCCCACATGCAATGCTTCTTCAGACTGAACACCCACTTTTGAAAGAACCTTAGCGAAAATTTCTGGTTTAGGCTTTGAAACTCCCAACTCATCAGCATAAAACTGCTCATCAATAAACCTCGACAAACCAGCCCTTCCAAGCAAAACCCTATTGTGGATTCCAGGCCAGAAAACCACATTGCCAATAACCACAATCTTAAGCCCAAACTCTTTAATATGTTGAACCGTTTCTCTTGCACCTTCTATAAGGAGATGTTCCACTGGAGCTTTCTCAGTAGCCTCAAGAATAGCCTTTTCAACAGTTTCATTGGCAACATTTAGAAACTCGGCTATAACCTTAAGGGATGATGGAACAATTTCAGAATCATTAAACCCGCCGGCTCTTCTGATAGCCCTAACCCGCCTATAACCCTCTATGAGTCTGTCTTCTAGATCGGACTGCGACGAATTGGTAAGTTTTGCAAGTTCAGAGGCTATGCTTCTATAATATGCCTTCACAGACAGCAGAGTGTCCCAAACGTCAAAGCTTACAAGCCTAATACGGGACACCAGACCATCTCCGCTTTAAAGTATCTCCTTCTAATTGTAGCCTAGCTTAAATGGTTATTCACACAAAATATGATTAAAAAGGGAACGCTGTAAAGGGCAAGTGGCATTAAATGAGGTCTGTCATAGCAGTTTTCAACAAACGGGGCGAAAACGCGGTCCCAACGGCAGTTTTAATGCTCACCCCTCTAAAACATAAGGGCGCAGACACCTTTGGAATAGCAACACCAAACAAAATCGTGATAGACGCGGCTTTAGAGAGGCTTTCAACGCAAGAATTAGAGTCGCCAACAGTTGTCGGGCACGTCTTTGTAAAGGTAACACCCAAAGACAAGCATCAACCAGTGCCGGCGGGAAAGACTGCTTTGGTCTTTGATGGAAGAATTTACCATCCCCATGTTGGGCTTTCAGAAACAGACCTTGTCGCAAAGACTGTGCAGGAAAGCGGAAGCGAAGCAGGCGCCGAAGAGCTGATTAAAGGGTTTGATGGGTGCTTTGCACTCGCCATTGCCGAGAAAGGAAAACTCGTTGTTGGAAGAGACACTCTGGGCTTATATCCCCTATATTACGGAGAGAACGCCAGCCTTTTCGCCTTCGCCTCGGAATGTAAAGCCCTTTGGAAGATTGGAATAAAAAGGGCGAAATCCTTCCCGCCCGGAGCTTTGATGGTGGTTGACGGGAAAGGCTTCAAAATAAAACCTGTTAAGGCTCTTAAACGCCCTAAAGTTGCTTCTACGTCTTTGGATGAGGCTGCTGATAAACTTGTGGCGCTTCTAGAAGGTTCTGTTAGGGATAGAACAAGCGGGTTAGACGAGATTGCAATAGCCTTTTCAGGCGGTTTGGACAGCAGTCTAATCGCGTGGCTTGCCAAAAAAGCTGGAGTCAAAGTTCACCTGATCCACGTAAGCCTAGAAAAGCAGCCTGAAACAGAACAAGCGGAAAGGGCGGCGGAACTCCTAGATTTGCCCTTCCACAAATATTTGTACAGCGAGGAGGATGTGCGGCAAGTTCTTCCAAAAGTGCTTTGGGCTATGGAAAACCCCAACCTGGTTGCGGCAAGCATAGGCGTGCCATTTTTCTGGACTGCGGAAAGGGCGGCGGAACTCGGTTTCAAAGTTTTGTTTGCCGGGCAAGGGGCAGACGAATGTTTTGGAGGATACAAGCGTTATCAAAGCATATACGCGCGTTTCGGCGAAGAAGTTGCTGAAAACGCCCTTGTGCATGATGTTTTAATGGCGTATAAGACCAATTTTGAGAGAGACAGCAAAATCTGCGCGTTTAACAATTTGGAACTCCGATTGCCCTTCGCGTCACATGCTCTTACAGAATTCGCTTTAGGCTTACCCTTAAAAATGAAAATAGAATCACCGAGCGACCCGTTGAGGAAAGTTGTTCTGAGAAAGGCCGCAGAAAAAATTGGGATGCCGCCACAAATAGTTAATAGACCAAAAAAGGCATTGCAGTACGCAACTGGTGTCGCTAAAGCCATTAAAAAACTGGCTAAAAAGGATAGGCTTACGGTAAAACAGTTTTTGCAAAGGCTATTTTCAGAAGCTTTCAAAGATCTTTAGGCTTTCTTAAAGAAAGAGAGGAATGGCGGCTGTTATTCGATTACTTGGATGGCGCCTTCTGGACATTGAGCTTCACATGCTCTGCAGACAAGGCACTCTTCAACTTTTACTGGAACGGATTTTCCATCCTTTATTTCATAAACGCCTACGGGGCATGTGTCAACACATGTGCCGCATCCAGTGCACTTGTGGTTGTCAACCACTATCTTTACCATATTATTCCCCCTTCAACTAGATTTGGTTCAATTTTAAGGGGTGAAATAAAAGTCTTTAGGTTGACTAATGAATTTCTTCACGTATCCTTAACAGAATTCCGCTAATCGTGGTTTCAGCTTTCTCCCTACGGCTTTCATAGTCCGCAAGAAGTCTGCGGTAAGCCTCGAGTGTTAGGTCTCCCCTACGGTGGCGTGTCTCTATACTTTTAATGTTAGACTCAACCTCGTTGATTTCTGTTTCAGCGATTTCAAGCTGCCGCATCAAATCAGCATAACGCCCGCCAGCAGACCTAAGCTTCAGCTTCAAATCATCCAAGGTTCGCGATAAAGCTGCAAGCCGCGTCTCCAAAGTTTTTCTTTGCACCTTGTACCTCTGCCTTGGAATTCTCCCTTTGCTGACAGCCGCCTCAAGGGACTTTATTTCCGAAGTTATCCTCCTTTTCTCCTCGTAGGAGTCCACAAACTTTCTAAGGATTTCTGGGCTTAACCTATCGGCAACCGTTGGCACAGCAACAGCCTCTGGAGCTTTGGGTCTCTTCCAAACAGCGACGATGGCGCATCCTAAAACCGCGATGGCCCAAACCCACAATGTGGGGCGAAAAGCCAACCACAACGGATTATACTCATAAGCAACCTTTATTGTGAAGTTGTCTAAAGATAGAATTCCTTGCACACTTGCAGTGATTTTTTCTTGGAAAACATCCATGGACACGCCGTAAATCCAACCAGTTGAGACGCTTTCGGGACTTAAACTTACAATTTTGGCGCCTTCAGGCAGCGTTATGGTTACCCATGCTTTTTCAATGTAATAATTTACTTCTGGGAAAAACGTAAAAGACAGCTCTTTGCTTGCGTTTTGCGGCAGACTATACCTTACAATGAAACTTGTTGATGCACCACTTTCAACGGGCAAAGACAAACTCACCGTGCTGGTTATAGCGTTAAATGTCATCTTTCTTCCAAATTCATCCTCAACCCTCACGTTTGAAGCATTTGGTGGAAGAGCAACCTTAACAGAGGTCATTTGCTTTGGAGAATCATTCCTTATGTAATAGCTGTCTGAAAACTCAATTTCGCCAAAACTGCCAACACTAATTTCGCGTTTAAACTCTTCCACGGTGAAAAGCTGTATATCATCAGAGGTTAATTGAAAAGTCAAATTTGCCGGCTCATATGTGAACTTTGAAAGTGCCCTATTTATTGAATAGTTTGTCGCGTTAACAGCGCCGGTGCCCGGTATATATTTTGCTGCCAACGGCAAAATGACTGAGGCATTACATAAGGGAGCGTCTACTGTAAGGCTTGGAAAGGCTGGAAAATCTAAAGTGTAAAGGGTTGTGTTCTGCGGGTTCTGCCTAAGAAGACTGTTTGAAAGCACAAAAATAACTGTGACAGTTGCATTTTCCATCTGCTGGTTCAAAGTGACGTTAACACCATAAAAACCTATGCGGTCGCCCAGCGGCACACCAGTAGTGACATTGTATCTCTGATTGATGTTGGCTGCGTTGTAAGCTATGCAACGGAGAACATAAGGCCCATACCTATATGGAAGACCAATAGTGAGACTGTTTTGGGCTGCGCCACTTATCTTTATTGTTTCGTTTACAAGTATGTAGCCATTATAGAGAATCTTCACTTGGTGGTTGACCCATTCCACGGTGTATGAGGAGGCATACGCCTTAACATTCCCTACATAGACCATGTTTAAAACCAAAGTTGACAGTATAACCGCTAAGACCGTGAAAGTCAAAGCCTTCTTTTCCAAACTTTTTCCTCCGCTGCCTAAACCTTGAAGTCTGGCTTTCTAATATCTAAAGACCTATTTATTTACTTTTAGAAAGGACCACGTCTCTACCAGCGTTTAGAAAAGAGAACTGAACTGAGGTGGATATCCTTCTAAGCTTAAAAAGAAAAACTTTCCTTTCTAAGCCTTTCACGTCTGGCTGTTTTTCCTCCATCACCGCTGATACTGTGTACTGCCCTAAAAACATGTATCTTCCGGGACCTTTCTTTTCAAAGGCGAAAACTGGGTAACCCTCATCCATCTGCCTTTTAAGGGCAAGGTTTCCCCTATCCATTTTCTGGTTTCCAACCCGTCCTTCACCCGTGTAAAATAGGAATTCGCCTTCCACTCGGTCATTGTATGGGTTGTTTATGCATTCTTCTGGCGTTTTTTGCAGAACTGTTATCAGGACAATATGCCTTATCCTCTCATGCAAGCTTCCGCTGTATCTTATTCCCCGCTGGGCGCAGACACCGAAAACTCTTGAAATTTCACGGTTGCTTAGGACATCGCCACATTTTAAGAGCATACACTTTAAAGTGGCTGCAAGCAACAATTTAAGACTAGTCATGCCCATTTTAATTCTTGTAAGGCTGGTTCATGTTTGGCGGTCTTCTACGACCCTGTTAAAAGGCATTTAGCCATCGAAAGGCTAGTTACCCGCACAGGTCCGGAGGGACAGGAGAGGAAGTATTACCGCATAAGACCAGCAAGATGGTATGGCGGCATAGTCACAGCTGACTGTGTTGGATGCGGTTTGCTCTGCAAGTTCTGCTGGGTTTCAGACGTTGTCATGAACCGCCCCTATGATGTTGGCAGCTTCTACACGCCGAAAAGAGTTGCCGACAGCCTAGTAACCCTCGCCAGAAAATGTAAACTTGATTTGCTGAGAATAAGCGGTGGAGAACCAACCGTTGGAAAACAACATTTGCTCGAGGTTCTGGAAAATCTTAGGGGTAAGGTTTACCGTTTCATCCTTGAAACCAACGGTATTCTCATAGCCCATGATGAGAGCTACGCTGAAAACCTTGCAAAATACAATTTCATCCACGTAAGGGTCTCGCTTAAAGGTTGTAACCCTCAAGAATTCGCCTTGCTCACAGGTGCTAGGCCAGAAGGGTTTAATTTACAACTTAAAGCCTTAGAAAAACTTTTGGAGGCAAAGGTGAGCTGCCACCCATCAGTTATGGCTTCATTCTCGCCGAAAAGGAATATTCAATCCTTAATGGAGCGGCTTAGACAAATCAGCCCAAAATTGGCTGAGGAAATCGAAATTGAGGAGTTGATATTATACCCCCATGTTGTCCGAAGGCTTCGCAATTATAAACTTAGGTATTTTACTGGTTATGCTCCAGAAAGGGTTCCGCCAGAACAAGTTTAAGGTTGCTACTTCACCAGTCCAGCGCGCTTTAAATAGTAGTTTTCCTCTTTTTTAGGTCCGAAGCTTCTTACGCCTTTTTCTTTAAGCTGTTTTCTAAGTTTTGCGGCGTATTCATGGCTTATTTCGCCCCTTCTTTCCATGTAGGCTATTATTTCTTCTGCCTGCTCCGGTGTGTCGCATCGGCGGAGAAAGTCAATAACGTCTGGGTCGTAGTGGACGAAGCATCTTGAAGCCGCCCTTTCTGCGGATTCCATGTCTGTTCTAACGGAGTTCACTGCAACTTTGTTTTCTCCTGATTCCATTTCCCTTGCAAGGTTTGGGAACAACCTTTTGAAGGTTTCCTTATCAAACTCCAATGGCATGCCTTCAAGCAGTGGCTAATTCATAATTGGGAATTCACATATTTAAATGTCTAGCAGAATATGGCGTGTCTAGAATGGGACAAACCTTTTTGTGGGGTTTTGTGAAAGTACCCTTTCCAGTTCTTGAATGTTTAGCCCAGAAATAATGTCACCGTAGATTTCGCAGCGTTCCTTAACGCCGAGTTCTTCAACGCCTCGGATGGTTACTTCAGCTTTTTCACTGTTTGGCAACTCCAGAATTATATGGTAGGATTTCTTTAGCTTACCCTTCTTTGTTATAGCAGTCCAACCGCTTTCAAATATTTTGAATCCTTTCTTTTTCAAAAGTTTTGGGATTTTCTGCGGCTCGTTATGGTAGGCTATTATGTCTATGTCGCTTTCACGGTAAATTGTCCCCCGCCAAACACTTCCAACAAGAATGGGATTATATTCCTCAAGAATTTTCATAAGGTTTAGGGCTTCCCTTCGCATTTTGACTAGGCGTTCCATTCTGGTGGCGCCTTCGTTTTCATTGGCTATTTTGTCAAGTTCCATGGCAACTTCAATGTTTGACGGCATAAGGTGGACGCCTAAAGTTTTTGCCGCCCTCATTTTCGCTTGCTTATACTCCTTTTCTATTCCAAAATAGAGGAGGATGGCTGCTTCCTTTGCAACACGTCTTCTCAAACTATTGTCGGAGGCTGAATAACCCAAAAGCATCATTCTTAACGCTTTATCACTCGTTCATATAGCTCAATTGTTTTTTCAGCTATTTTGTCCCATGTGAACTCGTTTAGAACTCTGCGTCTCCCATTTTTTCCAAGCCATTTCCGCTTTTCAGGATTTTCCAAGGCGCTGACAACACCCCATGCTATGTCTGCCGGATTGTTCGGGTTTATGTGGAAGCCACACTGCTCTTCTCCGCATGGTATAACTATTTCCCTCATTCCACTCACGCCGGCTGCGCCGACGACCACTGGACGTTCCATGCTCATAGCTTCTAGGGCAACTATTCCGAAGGGCTCGTATAGGCTTGGGAAAACCGCCACATCGCATGCCGCATAATGGAGGATGCGCTCCTCCTCTGGTATAAACTCGAAGTTGAATTTCACAACGTCCTGAAGCTTCATCATCCTAACCAGGTTAACTAGATAGTCTTGAAGGTCTCCTAAACCAACTATGACGAGCTTTGCGTTTGGAATTTTCTGAAGTATATGGGGCATGGCCATAACAAGTTTGTCAACCCCTTTAACGCCTACAAGTCTTCCGAGGAAAAGAATCATGGAGTCTTCGGGTTTTATGCCGTAGAACTCTCTCACATGCCTTATCTGGTCTGGACTCACGTTTTCCGGATTATACTTCTGCGGGTCGACGCCATTATAGCAGACCTCAATTTTTTCCCGTGGAAATCCAAGCTTTATCAGCTCATCCTTCATGGCATATGAAACTGTAATGACCAAGTCTGCTGCTTGCGCTCCACGAAATTCTATGTTGCTCACAACTTCGGAGCCATTTCCAAGGGTTCTTCCCTTCTCAGTTGAGTGAACATGGAAAACCAGCGGGAGACCCGTCTCCTTCTTAATGGTTATTCCAGCTATAACCGAAAGCCAGTCGTGAGCTATTACAATATCATACTTGAAACTTTCTTTGCCTATCAACTCGTTGACAAGTTTTGAGGCGCTAAGATAATTGTAGACGAGAATTTTTGAGAAAAGCTGTATCCCCCTACCCCACTTTTTAACATCCTCAGCCACCACATCTGGAAGAGAATCCGAAATGTCAATGTGTAATGGTCTGTGAATTTCTATGCCCCGCCAAATTTCCCTCGTGGGCAAGCTTCCCTCATCATCGTTCATGGTGAAAACCGTAACATCATGGTCCATTAAAACAAATTTTCTAGTGATTTCAGCCGCATAGGTGCCTAAACCACCAACAATTTTCGGCGGATACTCATAAACAAGCACAGCCATCTTCATAGGATTTCCCAATTTTAAGGAGTATTTTGTAGGCTTAATGTAGCAAAGGGGTTCCTATTTACGTTTTCGGAAAACAACCATAAAGGCTTGATTTATAAAAGACGGGTCGGAAACATGGTTTTATCCAGCAGATTTGAAAACTTATGTAAGAGGTTTATTGACAAAATCGGGAAAGTGGCCTAAAATTTTCGGAGTAAAGGTTAAATAATACACTTCTTTACTGATTGCAGTTCCAATCCTTTAATGAGGTGCAACCTATGGTTAGTGAGGGTAAAGGTAGACTGTTCAGAAGGAAAGACGGCAAATTCCTAATCTACCTGCCCAAAGACTTGGCTGAGGACAGCATGTTCCCATTTAAGGGTTCAGACTCCATATTCGTAAAGGTAAGCTTCAAAATTGGCGACGACAAGCTAATCATAGAACGCTGGCAGGAACCAGAGAAACAGCCAGGTAGCTGAACATTCCAGCGATTTCAATTTGCCTCTTTCCTCTTTCATTTTGGCAATAATAAAATAGTTGTTTCCCTCTATTTATTAGAAGAGCGTCTGGAACATGGCATCCTTAAAAACCGTTTTGAAGCAGATTAGAAGAGAGCTTAAGAGTAAAGAGAAAATTAGGGATAAAGCCCAAGCCGACATGCGTAAGGTAACAAGCACTTCAAAGCAGGCTATACTTTTCATTCATCAGAAAAAGTTCAAAGAGGCGAGGAGACTTCTTGAAAAAGCCAGAGAAATAATTTCTAGGCTTAATGCTGTTGCAAAGGAGCATCCAGACATTATCCATAGCGGTTTATATGACATTGCCCTTCAAGAATATGCTGAGGCAAACATATTTCTCACACTAGTTGAGGAGGAGCGGTTTATAACGCCCATGGAGGTTAATGTGCCTTCTATAGATTATGTTCTTGGACTCGCAGACGTTATTGGCGAGTATAGACGTTTGGCTTTGGATGCCTTGCGGGAAGGCAACGCAAAGAAAAGCGAAGAATGCCTAAAGGTTATGGATGAGATTTACACCGAGCTTATGGCTATGGATGAGGCTTACATGCTTGTTCCAGGACTGCGAAGGAAATGCGATGTTGCAAGAAAGATCATCGAAACCACGAGGGGGGATGTAACCCATGAAGTTCGGAGGCAATCTCTTGAAAAATACATGAAGCGTTTTGAAAAGCTGGAAAAACGCTTTGAAGCTCTTGAAAAAGGAAGATAAATGGGAAAAGCTCATTTAAAACAGCGTTTTTCAGCTGAGAAGGCGCATAAGGCACAACTTCAGCTTTCAAAACGTATCATTTTTGAAGATAGACTTCCAAAGGAAGTCCTTTATGTTGCTGGTGTTGACGCTGCTTATGCTGGAGATTTAGCCATTGGAGCTGTTGCTGTTTTAGACTATGATAGCCTAGAGCTTGTTGAAGTGCAAACGGCTATGCGAAAGGTCACCTTCCCATACATTCCAACACTTCTATCTTTTAGGGAATTGCCAGTTACGCTCCAATGCATCAGAAAGCTGAAAACTCAGCCAGATGTTTTCCTGGTTGATGGGCAGGGTTTCGCGCATCCTTACCGTTGTGGCTTTGCAAGTCACTTGGGAGTGGTTTTGAGCAGACCGACGATAGGGGTTGCCAAAAGTAGGCTTATTGGCGAAGCTGAATCTTTTGAAGATAGGAATTTCGCTTATCTCTGGCATGAGGGCGAAATTATTGGGGCGGTGCTAAAAACTTCAGCTGGAAAACCCATATACGTTAGCGTTGGACACATGGTTTCGCTTGAAACAGCCATAAAAATTGTTAGGCACTGCATGCGCCGGGGCGATGTTCCAGAACCCATAAGGGTAGCGCATCAAATAGCAACTTCTGAAAAAAATAGAATTTGCTTTGAAAATTCCTTTGGTTGTAAAATGTAATATCCTTGAAGGATGCAAATAATGATTAGCCTTTAGCCTATAACCATGTGAGTGTGTAGGTTTGATTCATCCAAAGATTAAGGCTTTAGCCGATAAAATCCGCGACAAGGAACTTAGGAAAAAAGTAATTAAACTTCTCGAGAACCCGGTTTTTGAGGTTGGCGGGAAAGTTTATTCTGGTTTACCTCTAAATGTTTCGCCAGCCGGCTTATCCCATCATCACTGCTATCCAGGCGGCTACGTAGAGCACATAATCTCCACAACAAATTTGGCTTTGGCGCTATGCAATTCTGTGGAGAAGGTTTATCATGGGAAGGTTAACCGCGACCTTGTTGTGGCCGGGATTTTGCTTCACGACATTTTTAAGCCATTAACCTACACCGTTAACGAGAATGGAAGTTATGGCACAACTGGTTTGGCTGAGTACATGGACCACTTGTCACTTGTCATATCAGAACTTGTTCGAAGAGGCTTTCCACTAGAACTTATTCACGTGGTCTCGGCCCACCATGGTGAATATGGCCCAATTAGGCCGCACACGATTGAGGCTTTAATCTGCCACTTGGCGGATTTGATGGATTCACGACTGAATGGCGAAGTATTAAACGCTGCGGCTTACTTGGTTAGGAAGGCTGTTGGCGAGGAATTGCCGGGCTTAACTTCGAAAGAAGCTTTTAAGATAATCCATTCAAAAGCTGTTGAAGGGTGGGAAGGCGTAACAAAAACCGTTGAAAAGATAAGGAAGAAAAGGGGTTCACGCAAAACTTAAAATGGTGTTTAAACGAATTTGAGGTGATGTCTATGACGGAAATAACGTTTGAAGAATTTCAGAAGCTTGATATGCGTGTTGGAAAGGTTTTGGAGGCAAACCAGATACCGGGCTCAAGAAACCTTATAAGAATGATAGTTGACTTTGGGACGGAAAAACGGCAAGCCGTTGCTGGGCTTCTCCAATGGTATAAACCCGAAGACCTTGTTGGGAAGAAATACGCCTTCATCCTAAACTTGCAGAGGAGAAGGTTCATGGGCGTAGAATCCCAATGCATGATTTTGGCGGCTGAAGATGACAAGGGCAATGTTGTAGCCCTTCAACCGGAAAAAGATATAGCTGTAGGAAGTAAAATCCACTAGAAGCTTAGCTTACCAGTGACTTGCATATTAATTCAGCCTTTTCCTTACTTTCCATTAAATACTCGACCATTTCTGGAGTTAGGTCAAGCCATTTTGCAATTCCAGCAGCCATTTCCGCATTATTCTTAAAGATTATCCGCAGGTAGGGTATAACCTCCTTTGATGCTCTTGTGGCGGATATGTGGCATCTTCGCTTAATTTTGAGGCCAATTTCAAATTGCATCGCCCGCTCCTCTTTTGACCTTGAAAGCGCTTGTATTCGCTCTGGAAAGCGGAAGGGTGTCCAGCCAGTGGTTTTTGTGTTGACTCTTGCCATGGCTACGCCTGCTGTCATGTAGTCTATTACGTAGCGTATGAAGCTGTAGTCTTGGGTTCGCCTTATTCTTCCACGGTAGACGTCAGCCATTGAAAGCGCGTCCATGGCCCTTGCCAGGTCATGGGGGTCCGTTAGATGGGCTGGAACATTCTCATATATCCATTCAAAGAGCATGTCGATGTCCACGTCCGCCATGTTCACGGCGCGTTTTGCTCCTTCACATGTTTTCCCGTACAAAATCATCCGTAACACTGTGAATATGGTTTCTTGGCGGTCTCTGAAGCCCAGCCACGCGACATCATCGTATGTAAGACGTTTTTTGCCCTGCGCTAATGCTTGCAAGTCTGTTACTGCCGAGCGGATGTCGCCTTCTGAACGTTGGGCTATAAACTTTAGGGCGTTTTCTTCCGCTTCTATCCCCTCTTTTAGGCATATAGCCTTCAAATGCTTTAGAACATCGGTGATTGGAGGCTTTTTGAACTCTATTAGGAGGCAGTAGTTGCGGAGATTCGTGAAGCGTGGGTCGAAAGCGTTGTTGGCGATAAGCACTATTGGGCATTGAGCTGTTTTTATTATGTCTGTTATGGCTTTAACTCCGCCTTTGTCCGCTGTTCCAGTTAAGCCGTCTAACTCGTCGAATAAGATTATCCTTTTAGTGCCGAATAGTGAGCCGTACTGGGATGCCAATCCAGCGAAGCGCTTTACGGCTTCTTCTGTTCTGTAGTCGCTGGCATTTTTCTCCACCAACTCCATCTTAAAGTCGTTTGCCAAAGCCTCCACAGTGACAGTCTTTCCAACACCTGGAGGGCCATAAAGAAAGGCTGCCCTCTTTTTCGGGATTCCCTCATCCCATGATTTTACCCATTCAACAAACTTTTGTATGGCTTCCCTATTTCCAACAACCTCTTTCAGAGTTTTCGGCTTGTACTTGACGGTCCAAGGCTGATACACATTTTACACCTTTCTAGCGCCCTTTATTTCGTGGGCGGCCTCCACAAGCCTAGCTAATAACGCGCTTAATTGGACTTCTTCGTCTGCGCCTTCAACAAGCCTGTAATCAATTTCTCCAACGGTGTCTGCCAACTTTATCTTCCATGGTTCTGGGATGTCTGCTCTGAAAATTTCTGTGTGGATTTGGCGGATTATGTCACTTCCAGCCACACCATACTTCTGAATCATTTCGCGGAGCTGTTTCCGTGCTTCTAGGAAGTTGCCCTTCATGGTTGTCTCAATCATCTTCTGCACGTCTGCGGGGTTGGCTCTTCCAGCAATTGAATAAACAATTTTTGCGTCTACTGGTTTGCCCAGCGAGGCGGCAGCCTGCAAAGTGTTTATTGCTCTCCTTAAGTCTCCGCCGCAGACCTCGTATATGGCGTCTAAACCATCGTCTAGAAGTTTTACGCCCTCGTTTTCGGCTATGTACCGCAAGTACTTGTCGTGCTCTTCCCGCGGCAAGTATGTGAAGCGGAAGGGTGCACACCTCGACTGAATAGGCTCTATTATTTTCCCGCTGTAGTTGGCGCACAATATGAATCGGCATGTTTCCGTGTAGCGTTCCATAGTCCGCCTTAAGGCTTGCTGAGCGTCCGCCGTCATGTTGTCCGCTTCGTCCAAAATCATTATTTTGAATGGAACCTCGCCTATGGAGCGAACCCTCGCAAAAGTTTTAACTGTTTCACGAACAACGTCTATGCCCCTCTCGTCGCTGGCGTTCAACTCCATAATATACTCTCGAAAGCCTTCTCCATAAAGGTCCCTAGCCAAACAAAGAGCAGCCGTAGTCTTACCAGTTCCAGGCGGACCAGCAAAAATACAGTGGGGCACATTTTTTGCTTTAACAAAGCTTTTCAGCCTTTCAACAATTTCTTTCTGGTTCACCATTTCATCCAATGTTTTCGGTCTGTATTTCTCAGCCCACATCTCAAAACTCAATTGGACGTCCTCCTAATTCTTCATAATTAAGGATAGAGTTAATAAATACTTGTTTGACTTAGAAGGCTTATTCTTGGGCTTCGATTTTTTCCTCTTTCTCAAGGAATCCTGTTAGAAATATTGCGTATTCGCATGGGTGCTCGTTTTGGAGCAGGGACTTTATGATTTTTATTTTACCCTTTTTCCCGTGGCTTACCCGTGAGATTATGTATTCAATGGTTTTTTTGCGGAGGCTGCAGAGCCACGTTTTCTGTCCCGTTTTCACAAGTTTGTAGTAGGGGCAGCTTTTGTATTTTAGGGTGAAACCTCCTTCGAAATATTCTATTTCAACTTCTATGCCGAGTTCTCTATACATGTCTGTTATTCTTTCACCCACTTCTCTAATTGTCCACGGGTAATCTTCTGGGAACAGTTCGTCAAGTTGTTCCTTTTCAATGGCGAAGGCTTCCTCCACGGAGTTGCATGACATTCCTTCAATCAATATTTGCATTAGCTTTTTCCTTGGCAATGGCTCAAGAACAGGTTTTTCTAAAAGTTTCAATTTGAAGCTTAGGAGGTTCTGGAAGGCTGTTGTTGTTATTTCATAGCCCAACTCCCTGAACATGGACTCTATTAGGACTCTTTGACTGTTCATCACAAGGGGGTCTATGCGCTTAAAAATTATTGTGAAGTGTTCATCGTCCACAAAGCGTACTTCGGCATCAGGTTGAGTTGCACTAATATTTTTAAGGATGAAGTTTTTTGCAAGCCTTCTGATTTTTTCCGAATCATTTCTCGCCAGCATACGAATAGCATTTGATATGCGGGTTCCGGTTGTGCGGTATATTTCCTCAAATTTTCGCTTATCACTTTCATAAACTTTTAAGGCAAAAGAGTTAAAGAGGTCGCGTGGAACAGGAATTACATCAAGAAATTGTTTACCTATAACTTGGAAGAGGCTTAACTCAGCCAACTGGTCTAGGATGGTTTGGTCTTCCGCACCTACATACTGGATTGTCATGTTAACTGTGGTGTGTTCCGTTGAATAGCTCAGCGTTTTCCATCCTCTGGTTGCTAACATAACAGAGAGGGCTGCCACAGATATCCGGGTTGTAGTTGTTGATGAAGCTTGAAAAACAAGCTCCAGAACATTTTCGTCTTTCCCCATTAGAACCTTTGCTTGCTTAAACCAGTTCATCTTAACGAATGCGGACAATAACGCCTTTACGAAATCTTTCGGTTCCTTTGGAAATTCGTTTACTCCTAAAGCAATTCTGGCGTCTTCCAGAAGATTACCTAAGTCTGTTATCGGCTCTTCTAGATGTTTTTCAGCCCAATTCATGAAGGCTGGTCCAACAAGCATTAAGGTGTTCTTAAATAGTCCCGGAGTCACGTTTGATAATTCCTTTTCAATTTGCTGTTCAAGAAATTCTCCGAACTCTTTTCTTCGTAGGGGGTAAATTTCTGGGCGCACCATTTTCACTGCTATGTCTTCGCCCATGATGCGTATGTCAAAGTAAACTCCTATACCTTCAAGGATTGTAGCAACGTGGAAGGCAACTATCACTGGCAAGCGTTTAAAGACCTTTGGTCTAAGTATCGCTACGTTGTCGATTTCGCTGTATGAGGGTATGTCGTACATGTTTGTTAGATTTCTAATTTCCTCTAAGACCATGAGGAATTCTTTGAAATTTGACGGAGGCTTCCAGCTTATGGAACTTTTGAGGATTTCTATGGTGTTTTTTGCGTCTGCCTTTTGTTCCTTTACAAAGTCCTCGATGGTTTTGTTTCCTAAGGCTATTTCTAGGAGGCTGTCTAAATTTCTTCTACTAATTGATGTTAGGTCAAGGGCTTCCCTTAGCTTGATTTGCTCGTTTATTTTGGCTTTTATGGCGCAGTCGTCACATGAGCCAACTTTATCTACCCTAAGCAGTGTTTCCAAGGCTTTCTCTAAAGCGCGACTCTTTGTGCCATAAGTTTTCGCTAACTCTTCAAGTATATCATTTGCCTTCTTTGTTATCGTTGTGTGAAGGTGTATAGACATTGCACCTCACTGATTTACCTATTTTAAAGGATACTTTTAAACATGTTCATAATTTTGAAGAAATGTACACGTGAACATAAAGAAAATGGGGAGATTACCGACGTGCCAGCATAGATTCGATGGGGGCAAACCTTGTTCCCTTCCTTGTCATAAGAGCGTCGGCAACCCTCTTGACAGCTAACATATAAGCGGCTATGCGCATGTTCACGTTATACTGCCTTGACAATTCAAGAACATCGTGGAAAGCCTTAGTTATCGTTTCCTTTAGCTTATTCCGTACTTCCTCCTCGGTCCAATAATAGTTCATCTGATTCTGCACTTGTTCAAAGTAACTGACAATTACGCCTCCTGAGTTGGCAAGAATGTCCGGTATTATAAACACTCCCTTCTTGAAGAGAATTTCGTCGGCTTCTGGGGTTGTTGGTCCGTTGGCTCCTTCTGCCACTATTTTTGCCTTTATTTTTTCTGCGTTGGCTTTTGTTATTTGGTTTTCGAGGGCTGCCGGCACCAAAACATCACATTCCAATTCTAAAAGCTGTTCATTTGTTATGAAGGTGCTTTCTGGATAATCGACCACTGAGCCTGTTCTAT
>Ga0209225_1000096_pt1 | contig 95890 bp, 64 predicted proteins | sample WasSprMetagenome_FD_184732 | JGI IMG/M metagenome (GOLD analysis project Ga0209225, IMG submission 184732) | Sulfidic aquatic microbial communities from Washburn Spring, Yellowstone National Park, USA - WS (SPAdes) (version 3) | ecosystem: Environmental > Aquatic > Thermal springs > Hot (42-90C)... | reverse complement strand
AAGTCTCAAGACATCCTCACGATCCCCAAAAACCACCTTGACCCTCACACCAATAAACCTCCCCTTCTCATCCCTCTTCTTTATGACCTGAACATATTGCCATCCCCTCCCAGGCCTCTTTCGAGTTGGACGCCTCCCAATCCCATGATATTGAAGAGCAAGGAGCAAAGAGCATGGAGCATGGCGCTACTCCATGCACTATGCACCATGCTTTCATGGCTTGGTCAATCCCTCCCCACCCATCCGAGATGGTAGGTGGTGGTGCATCAGGATGACCACGACGCTTAAGCGTATGGAAAACCTCCACACTTGCCCTTGTCTCATCCTTGGCAATCCCCCTGCTAACCCTCAGCCTGCTATTCTTTTCCAGGTATGTGGATCTCCAGAACTGCCCGCTTCCCTCCGTCTCCGAATGCCCCCTTTTTCACCCTTGTTCTTTACATAAGCCCAAAGTGCATCAAGCTGCCCCCTTTTCACCCTGAACTTTGCCATCAAAACATCCTCAACCTGGGCAGCATGAGAAGCAGCTTGCCTAAAAGAAGCTAAGGATCGTATCCTCTTTGTGGCCCTTTGCCCTGCTTATGCAAAAGCATGGGACAAAGAGCATGGCGCATGGAGCATGGTGCTCCTTGCTCTATGCTCCGTGCTCTTTGCCCTATGCCCCGTGCCCTTTGCCCCATGCTCCACATGTCTTGCACCGATAACGCTGAACACCCTTCGATGTCTTCCCAAACTTCTTGATGTTCCGCTGCTTTGCACTTTGTGGCTTTCCATAATCCGGGCAATTGGGATTAGGGCAAAAATCACCTGGCTTGGAAAACTTATCCATGAACCTCACCTCCAGATGTTTTTTGCCTTAATTATACCAAATCCATGAAAAACATTCAGAGGGAGACTACCCAATTTCTCTATTGGTGGTTGCCCAAAAACAGGGCAGGCACAGGGGCCTGCCCCTACAAAGGATTTTTCCGCCCGCTCGGATATGGCCGGACAGCCTATCTTGACAATCATTAGAGAAGATGATATACTTCCCACAGGATAATCGGCCGGTTCGCTACAGAGGAGGGATGAGGATTTGAATCCGCTCAGGTTGTTCCTGATAGCCGTTATCCCTTTATTCTTTCCCCTTCAGGCCGATGGAGGCGTTGTGGAGGATATATTCGGTGAATGGCAGGGACCGCTATCCATCTCCACCGGTATGACCGCCTTCTCATACCCATTGGGGATGGGGTCGCTTTCCTCCAATCCCGGGTGGATCGGGCATATAAGGAGGGGATTCCTGGTCGAATTCGGTCCAAGAGGACGTGTATGGGAGGAACAAGGGCATATGGCCTTTTCCATCTCGCCCTTGGGCTTAGAAGTAAGGTGGCTCAGATACGGGGATGGAAGGGAAGGGACTGGCGTATCCCTGTCCGGCGGAGGGAGATATAAGGATTTAGGATGGGGGATAAGGCTTAAGGGCGCATACCTAAGGGAAGAGGAGGGCGAGGTTGGTTGGACCGCAGACCTTGGCTTTGGGGCGGTTCAGGAAGGGGTCTTAAGGGGAATAGGGGTTGTTGTCTCAAACCTCTTCCCCCCTTCCATAAGCAAAATAAGGCACGAAGCCCTTCCTGCCTCCCTTCTAATCGGGCTATGCACAAGCCCTTCCGATAAGATATCGGTAATGGCGGGGATCGAGCTTAAAGGGAGGAAGGAAGGGGTTAAGGGGAGGGAGATAAAGGGGAGGTTGGGGATGGAGCTCGATCTCCCCGGTCCCTTCAAGCTCAGGGCTGGGATCTGCGACCTGGGAGTATCCGCAGGGCTTGGGATGGATGGGATGGACATAGCGGCCCTTATCTCCCCCGGGCCTGTCCTCGGGAGATCCTTCGGGATCTCCTTCTATTCACGGATTCCGCTTCCTATCCATATCCCCCCGAAGCCGGCTATGGAGAGGTGGGAAAGGCTCGATATAAGCGGATACGATAGAATAGGGCTGAGGATCAGGTCGAAGGCCGATCTCCTCGAGATCTCGAGTTCCGGGGAAGGGAGGGTCGTATACGACCTCGCTCCGGTTATAAGGATTTCGCCGGCGGGGCGGGAAGCCGAGGTGGAAGTTGAGCAGAGATCGAAAGGGGCGAAGGGGATTAGGGTTGAGATACCGGATGGGGTGGTCCTCTCCTCCTTGGAGCTCGAGGTCCCCGAGGGGAGGTCTGTTGAGCTCGACATGGGGAAGCTCAGGGTCTTGCAGGCTAAGATAAAGACGAGGGCCCGGGAAACGAAGATCTCGTTTGGGAGGAGGGATCCCATGGACATCGCCGAGGAAACCAGCCTTTATATAGATGCCGGGTCAGGAGATCTATCCATATCCGGGCTCGGACATGCCGGATTCAGGAGGATCGTGATCCGCATGTCGGATGGCGATGTGGATCTCTCCTTCTCCGGGGTCCCGGAAGTAAGCCAGAAGGCAAGGATATCGGTGCGAAAGGGCAGGGCGAGGATATACATACCTCCGGATCTCGGCATATCCATGGACGTCGGAGGCCTTTTCGGGACGATCGATATCGAAGGGCCGTTTAAGAAGGTTGGGAGATATAGATATGAGAGCACGAGGTATGGGGTAGCTCCATACAAAGTCGATTTGGGGATCGATATCATCCTCGGATCCCTTAAGGTGGAGTCCAAAAGGTAGGGAAGGAGGGATCGGATTTGGGATATGCTCTGGTTGCCGACGTAGGAGCGACGAAGGTCGAGGTGGCCGTTGGCACGGATGAGGGGAAGTTCATCGTGAAGATCAAGGAGGAGACGGATAAGGCGGACGAGCCGATGGCCCTTTCCCGACAACTGAAGAGGATGTTTTACAAGGCGTTGGAGGAAAGCGGCGTGGGGCTCGGGATGATAGATGGGATAGGGATAGGATCTGCCGGCCCTTTAAAAGACGGCTGTATAGTCGGATCTCCGAACATGGCCCATAAGGGCAGGATACCTATAGTAGATCCCATATCATCCGAGTTTGGGAAGAGGACATGGCTTGAAAACGACTGCAACACGGCCGTCCATGGGGAGAGGCATTATGGAGCCGGGAGGGATACGGGGAACCTGGTATACATAACCTTCAGCACCGGGATAGGAGGAGGGGCTTACGTCGATGGGCATCTACTTCTTGGGAAGGATGGAAATGCCGTTGAGATAGGCCACATCATTATAGATTTCGAAGGAAACCTTGTTTGTGGCTGCGGCAGAAGGGGGCATTGGGAGGCGTATTGCTCTGGAAATAACATACCAAGGTCCGCGAGCTTCATCATATCGAGGTGGATGGAGGAAGGGGCCTTTAAGGAGCTCGACCTTAATGGGTATATGGCGAAGGTCCGGAACCCCTCTTTCAGCTCCAGGGAGCTTTACGAGGATGCGAAGGCCGGGGATCCCGTGGCCCTTAGGATAGTGGAATGGATAGGGCGTTTGAACGCCATCGGCATATCAAACGTGGTAAGCTGCTACGACCCGGATCTCGTGACCTGTGGCGGCTCCATAGCCCTGAACAACCCGGAGCTCCTCATGGATCCCATAATGAGATACATAGACGAATACATGTTCAACAGGATGCCATCCATTACGATCACGCCGTTGGGGGAGGAGATAGTCCTCTATGGAGCCTTGGCCCTCGTCTTCCATCCGATCCATAGATGAAGGGAGGCACTGTAACAGCATTATATTCTCTCTTCGTCTCCCTCCTCGTCCCGGGGATGGGGGTGGGATCGTTGGATAAGGCCTTCATCGTATGGGACGATATCATGGGGAACGGGGACATAGCAAGATATATCTCGAACAGGCTGAGGCATGAGGGGTTTGAGGTCGAAAACGCCTCCTTCGACGAGATCTCAGACCCGAGGTGGTGGGAGGATAAAGGAGGTGCTGCCATAGCGATACCTGATGCGAGGCGTTTCCCATTCCAGGCTATGGGCCTCGTTGTCGAATTCCTGAAGGGGGGAGGGAAGTTGCTCGTCTTCGGACTTCCTGCGTTTCAAGAGCCGATGTTCAAGCTACTTCGACCCGACGGGGAGGCGAGATGGATCACGTGGAAGGAGATAGAGGCTATGAGGAAGGGCGTCAACCCCCAGAACCTGATATTCGAAGAGCTCGAGGATGGTAAGCTGAGGCTGTGGCGGAGGTTCTCCAGCGATCCGGAGGCCGAAAGCAGGATCTCGATGGAGCCAGTATCCGGCCTCCCAACCCCTTATTCGATCCGGTTCGAGCTAAGCTTAAAGGGATGGGATATATTTGTAAGGGATTTCGCTAAATCGCCCTTCCCCTCCGGCCATTCCCTGACGTGCTTTTGGGCGAGGAGCAGGAAAGGCAGGGGGAGGTTGATGGTGGAATGGAGGGAGGGGGATGGTTCGAGGTGGTATGTCCACATATCCCTGACGAAGAGCTGGAGGCTTTACGTCCTATCACCTCACGATTTCCGCTATCGGCCGGACAGCGTAACGGGGAATAAGAGGGGATGGAAGGGGGATGTTTTCGATCCCGGGAACGCATCGCAGCTCGTTTTCGGGATGGAAGCGCCAATGCCTCCTGGAAGGCATACGATATGGGTATCTGGGGTTGGGACGGCCCCCGATCCCTTCCCGGATATCCCGAGGAGCGTGGAGATTCCGAAGCTCGAGGCATTATGCCCTGCATATAAGATATATCCTGTCCGGAAGACCGGAAGAAAGGTCTTCGCTCCTATCCCGAGGCATTCGGGGATAGGTTTCGTCGGGAAGAGGCCGTATAGGTTGAAGGCATTGGGGAAGAGGGCTTGGTGCCTCCTTCACTTCGGCCAGCCATACAGAGGAGCTGCGTGGATAGCGATAGGTGGATCCGAGGGCAGGTATTTAGGCGAGGGGGAGAAAAAGGGGGCTATAAGGTCCGCGGTATCCGAGTTAAAGAGGCTCATGGACGAACCCGTCCTGGCGGAGGCCGGGGCGAATGTTTTCACGGCATACGAAGGGGAGAGGATATCGCTTGGGGCTAAGGTTTTCAACATGTCATTGCGAGAGGCCTCCTGTATTGTCGAGCTCGTCTTGCTTCTTCAGGATGGCGGCGTGCTCCATAGCATCAGGGAGGAGGTATTGCTCGGGCCACGGGTCGAAAAGGAGGTTCTAACGGAGGTTGAGGGCCTCCATCACGGCGAATACGAGGTCGTCGCCAGGATTATTAGAGGGGATGAGGTAAAGGAGGAGTTACGACATACGTTGAACGTGATAGAGCGTCCATGCCCCTCCGAACTCGATCTCGTATCCGTGAAGGGCGGCCATTTCGTCCTCGGAGGGAGGAGGTGGTTTGCGTTCGGGGTTAACTTCTGGCCGAGGTATTCGATAGGGCTTGAGCCGGAGGATTTCTTCCGCCATTGGCTCGATCCTATATTTTACGATCCATCGATTGTAGAGGAAGACCTCGAGATCGTGAGGAAGATGGGGATGAACTGCGTTTCCATCCAGTATCTCGATCCCTCGCAGGCCCCGTCCCTCCTGGACTTCCTGACGAGGTGTCGGAGGAAGGGGATAAAGGTGAACCTATTCATAGCCGGTGCACACCCATTACGTTTCTGTCCCGATCTCGTCTCGGCCCTTATAAGGGCCGCGGATCTCCCGAACCAGCCATCCCTCTTCGCCTACGATGTGGCATGGGAACCCGTATGGGGTCTTTACGAGGAGAGGCGCCGGTTCGACCAGGAATGGCGTCTCTGGATCCAGGAAAGATACGGGGGGATTGAGAAGGCGGAGGAGGATTGGGGTATAAAGGCTCCGAGGGACGAGCATGGCTTTATCACTGGTCCGACGGATGAACAGGTCACATCCGACGGGCCTTGGAGGAGGATGGTGGCGGCATACAGGAGGTTTCAGGACGACCTCCTTAGCAGGAGATACATGGAGGTAAGGAGGTTCATAAGGTCCATCGACCCAAATCACTTGATCGGGGCGAGGACCGGATGGGGTGGGGGGCCTTTCATAAACTCGCCCTCGATGCCCTTCGACCTTTCAAGCGGGGCGAAACACCTCGATTTCATATCGCCGGAGGCATGGAACCTCGGATGGCTTTCGGCGGAAGGCAGGAAGGGGGTTAGGAGGGCCTTGCTCGTCTCATCCTATGCCAGGATGGTCTCACATGGAAAGCCCGTCCTTTGGGCCGAGTTCGGGCTCACCCTCAACCACGGGGATTTCGACCTGAAATGGTATGAGGACAAGAAGAGGCTAAAGGCGCAGGCAAGACATTACAGGAACATCTACGAGGTTGTGATGGAAGGGGATTCGGATGGCGCTATAGCATGGTGGTTTCCAGGTGGATATCGTGTGGACGAGAGGACCGATTTCGGGATCGTGTCCCCGGACGGGAGGATAAGACAGGCGGGGGTTGTGGCGAGGTCTTTCTCGAAAAAGCTGAGAGGTATGGCGGGGAGGAAGGTCTCGGAATGGATCGTGGTGGATAGGGACGAGGACGCAAGGGGTCCATTCTCCATATGGCTTAAGCATGCGGACGAGGTTGCCGGGAAGAAGGGGATGGTCGGGCTCAGGACCGAAGGGACCGGATCCACATCCGGCGATTGTCCGAGGATCTCTATAGGGAACACGGATTGGGTTCCCGGGAAGCCCCCGAAGTTCCTGAATGCCGAGTTCAACGCCGTTTACGTCGAGGATGGTGGATGGAGGGAGGTCAGAAGAGGGGAGGAGGTGAGGGTTAGCCGCGGCAAGCCGTTGAAGATCGTGGCAGAAGTTGGGAACACAGGGGAGGCGACGTGGCTCCCGCCGGAGATATGCACAAGAGGGGTCTTCCTTTGGATCCGGATAGGGGAAAGGGTGGTTCTCTTGAGGCCGATACCTCAAGAGGTAAAGCCTTTCTCCGATGTGAAGATAGAGGGGATATCCGTTCCTCCGGATCTGGAAGGGGATCTCTCCATATCTATGGCCTGGCGTGAGGGGCCGTTTGGGGAGGTATTCCAGATAAAGGTTCGGAGGATCGAATAGGGAAGGAGGGGATTTTATGGCCAGGATGTTTTTCGCATGGGCTTCGATGTTCGTTTTTGTGCTTGCTGGATGTGAGGGCCAAAAGGGTTCCCCTGTGGAGGAAGAAAAGCCGATCCAGGAAGAGGAGGGAAAGCCCCGGGAGGAAGAAAAGCCGAAGCCAAAGGTTTCCATAACGTGGATAGGGCATGCGTGTTTCGCTATACGATCGTCAGAGGGGTTCGTCATAGTTACCGATCCATACTCGAATATAGGATACAAGAACCCGAACCAGTATCCCGACATAGTAGCGAACGCTATAACGGTTAGCCATGAGCATTCGGACCACAATGCGGTGGGCTTCGTCAACCAAGTTCCGGGCGGGGCCAAGGTAATAAGGGGTTCTGGGGAGCATTTGGTCGATGGGATAAGGATAAAGGGAATAGGGACATACCACGACGAGGTGCAGGGTGCCCAGAGGGGGCCGAATACCGTCTTCGTCATGGATGTGGATGGGATTAGGATATGCCATCTCGGGGATCTCGGCCACCTCCTCTCGGCGGCTCAGCTTTCGGAGATAGGGGTGGTGGACGTCCTGATGATCCCGGTGGGGGGTGTCTACACCATAGATGCGGCTAAGGCCACAATGGTTTTGGAGCAGATAAGGCCGAGGATAGCGATCCCCATGCACTACAAGACCCCATCCCTTTCCTTCTCCCTCGATCCCGTGGACAAGTTCTTATCGGGGAAGGAAGGGGTTGAGAGGCCGGGGACGGATACGATAACCTTGACTCCCGGAGAACTTCCGGATCCGGTAAAGATAATAGTCCTCGATTACCGCAGGTGAGGGGATATGGGGAAAGGGAAGCCTTTATGGAGGGAATCCCTCAGCTGGGGCCTGGATAAGGTCAAGTGGAGGGAGCTCGTCCTAAACCCGACATATGGTGAGATGATAGAGGTGATGGTGGATGCCATCCCTCTGGATAGGAGTAGGAAGATAAAGGTGATAGACTTGGATGTCGGCCCCGGCCTCCTCATAAAGAACCTCCTCCTCTCCTACCCATTGGCCGAGGCCATATGCATTGGGAGTTCGGAGGAGGTGGTGAACGTGGCGAGGATAGAGCTCGCCGACCTGTCCTTCAGGATAGATTTCGTCGTTGCCGATATAGTTGAAGATGGGTGGGAGCTTGGGTTGGGCAAGTTCGACCTGGCGGTCTGCGCCGAGAGGCTTAACAAGGTCCCGGATCTCAAGAAGATCGAGGTATACAGGAAGGTAAACCGCCTTCTCCTCGATAACGGTGGCATCCTTATGGAAGGGGGGAGGATAAGGTCTGGGCATCCGCTTTGGGAGAGACAATACCTGAGGATGAGGGTTGAAGGGGTAAGGAGGAACATAAAGACGATGATAGGGGAGGAAGTGGGGATGAAGGACCTCGAGGAGATAGAGATCGGATTTGCCAGCGATTTGGCCTCGCTTTCGAGGATAGAGGATAGGATGAGATGGCTTAGGGAGGTCGATTTCTCGCATGTAGAATGCATATGGAAGAAAGGGGACTGTTTTGTGATCGGGGCTATAAAGGGGATATGATCTTTCCTTACCTTCCTTCCTCTACCTTCTCCAGTCCGGTTACCCTATCCCCATCCCCAAGCCTTATGAGCCTTGCACCCCTTGCCGTCCTGCTGTAAGTTGGTATCTCCTCTACATCCATCCTCAGGAGCATTCCGGTAGCCGTGACGAGGACGATCTCATCCCCTTCCCTAACGGCCTTCGCCCCCACTATCTCTCCCGTTTCCTTCGTCACCTTCCCGCATATGACCCCTCTTGCTCCGCGGCTGTATCTCGGGAACTCGGAGATGGGGACCTTCTTCCCATACCCGTTCTCCGTGACTATTAGGAGGAACATCTCGTCCACGGCGCGCTCCACCCCGACTACCCTATCCCCCTCCCTAAGCCTCATCGCCTTAACCCCTCTGGCGGATCTCCCCATCCCCCTTACCTCCCTCTCGGAGAACCTGAGCGCCATTCCGGAAGCGCTCACCAGGATGAGCTCGGCATCTCCATCCGTTAGCTCGACCCCGACGAGCTCCTCCTGAGGATCCAGAGTTATGGCCGTAACCCCCCTCCCCCTTACCCCCTGGAGGTAGGAGAAGGCGGACGTCGTCGTCTTCTTTATAACCCCGTTTCTCGTCACCATGACGAGGTATATATCTGGGGAGAATCCCCTTATGCTTATAACCGCTGTTATCCTCTCCTCCCCTATCGGAATGAGGTTCGGGATATACTTCCCCTTCCCATGCTTCCCTGCCTCCGGAACCTCGTATCCCTTGAGGCAGTAAACCCTTCCCGTGTCTGTGAAGAAGAGGAGGAAGCTATGGTTTGTGGAGATAAGCATATGTTCTACGAAATCCTCCTCCTTCATTTCCCCTCCCCTTGTTCCCTTCCCACCTCTCCTGAAGGACCTGTATTGGGATAGGGGTATCCTCTTTATGTAACCTCCATATGAGAGCGTGACGACTATATCCTCGTCCGGGATCAGATCCTCGGCCGATAGCTCCTCCACCTCCTGTTCCACTATCTCCGTCCTCCTTTGATCCCCAAACTCCCTCTTTAACTGGAGGAGCTCTTGTTTTATTATGGATATGAGCTTCCTTTCGCTCGCCAATATCTCCTTAAGATCCCTTATCTTTTTCAAAAGCTCGTCGTATTCCACCTTGATCTTATCCCTCTCGAGGCCCGTGAGTTGCTGAAGCCTCATCTCGAGGATCGCCTGCGCCTGCGCTTCGGAAAGCCCGAACTCCTCCATTAGGGCATCCCTCGCGTTCTCTATAGACCTCGACCTCCCTATGAGCCTCACTATCTCAACGATCCTGTCCATCTTCTCCACGGCTATCAGGAGCCCTTCTAATATGTGGGCCCTGTGCTCCGCCCTCTCGAGCTCATATGCCGTCCTCCTCCTCACGACCTGCTTCCTGTGCTCTATGAAATGCTTGAGGATAAGGGGAAGGGAGAGGATCCTCGGCTGTCCGTCGACGATGGCGAGCATTATTATCCCAAATGATATCTGGAGCTGCGTATGCTTGTAAAGCTTGTTGAGGACGACCTGGGAATCCACCCCCCTCTGGAGCTCCACGCATATCCTGATCCCGTCTTTAGAAGATAGATCCTGGAGTTCGGCTATCCCCTCTATCTTCTTCTCCCTGTAAAGCCTTACTATCTGTTCCTTCAGGTTCTCGCCGCTGACCTGATACGGGATCTCGGTTATGACTATACGCTCCCTCCCGCCTTTCACCTCCTCTATATGGGCCCTGGCCCTTAACACGATCGTTCCCCTCCCTCTGGTATAGGCCTCCTCTATCCCCCTCTTCCCGTATATCACTCCCCCTGTCGGGAAGTCCGGACCCTTTATATATTGCATCAGCTCCTCCACGGATATATCCGGGTTTTCGAGCATAGCGAGGAGTCCATCCACGACCTCGGAGAGGTTATGAGGGGGTATTTTGGTAGCCATTCCGACGGCTATCCCAGAGCATCCGTTTATAAGGAGGTTTGGGACCTTCGATGGGAGGACCACGGGTTCCTCTAAGGAGGAATCGAAGTTCGGGACGAAGTCCACCGTGTTCTTCTCTATATCCTCCAGCATCTCCTCGGCGAGTTTGGAGAGCCTCGCCTCGGTATACCTCATAGCCCCCGGGGGATCGCCATCTATCGACCCGAAATTCCCCTGGCCGTCGATAAGGGTATATCTCATAGTGAATTCCTGGGCCATTCCCGCGAGCGCCTCATATATCGGCATATCGCCATGGGGATGGTATTTCCCCATGACCTCCCCTACGATCCTTGCGGATTTCCTATAGGGCTTGTTCGACTGGAGCCCTAACTCGTTCATGGCATAGAGGATCCTCCTCTGGACGGGCTTTAGCCCATCCCTTACGTCCGGGAGCATCCTCCCCATTATCACGCTCATGGCGTAGAGCATGAAGGAGTCCCTCATCTCCTCCTCCAGGTTTGTAGGGACTATCCTTTCCACGGCATCCATTCCTATCGTAACACCTCCCTCAATCGATCCCAACGGCCTTACATCGTAGAGGATAGCTCTCGGGAAAGATTGTATCATCATACATAGCTATCTGTCAAGCCGCCTTTGTAGCATAGGTTGACCACGTTGCCCACTCTTCGTTTGAGCATGGGAGAACCTCTTGTGGTTGCCCAAAACCAGGGCAGGCACGGGGGCCTGCCCCTACATGGAACTTAAGATGGTGGTGTTTTCCTCTTGACTTTCTTGTGATCTTGTGTTATAATTTTTGAAAAAAGGCGGAAGGAGGATGCTGGATGAAACGATTCGTTTTACTCATGTTCTTAATCCCCTTCCTTTTCCTGGGGATAGGGAAGGGGGAGGAGAGGATAGAGGTCGGGGAGGTCACGGTGACGGCGACGAGGACCGAGAAGGAGGTTGGGAAGGCCCCTGCATCGGTCGAGATCGTAACGGGTTCCGAGGCCGAGATGAGGGGATCGCGGACCGTGGATGAGGCCATGAACTCGCTTTCCGGGGTGTTCAACAGGAGGGCCAAGGGACTTATGGATACCTTAGCAAGCATCAGCCTTAGGGGGATCCCGGGGCAGGCGAGGACCTTGGTCCTGGTCGACGGCATGCCTTTGAACCGCCCGTATACGGGGGATGTGAACTTCGGGGGCTTCCTTTCGCCCATGGATATAGGGAGGATAGAGGTGGTTAAAGGGCCTTTCTCGTCCCTCTACGGCGGATACGCGATGGGCGGGGTCGTGAACGTAGTTACGAGGATGCCCAAAGGAAGGGAGCTCACCCTGAAGGGGAATTACGGCTCCGATCTCCTCTATAACGGATATATCTCATATGGGGATAGGCTGATGGAAAAGCTGGGCCTTCTCGTAAGCCTCGGATATAGATCGACAAGGGGCTATGTATCGGACCTGGTCGTCCAGAGCGCTAAGCCGGAAGGCCTCTCCGGCTGGTCCCAGACCACGGACAGGACTGGGAAGGAATGCTACGTCATAGGGGATAAGGGTTTCAATGGGGCTATGGATGGGAGCGTCCTGGCAAAGGTAGGATATGATATATCGAAATCGTTGAAGGTCGGAGGATATTTCCTCAGAGGCTGGTATAGGTATTTCTACGAAGAGCCCCATACATACCTTCTCGATCCTCAAGGGAATCCGGTATGGTCCTATGGGAAGGTTAAGGAATCCTCTTTCCTTTCCGGCGGGGGTGGGGAGACGCAGGACATCTTGAACCTGACATCGGAGGTCGAGCTCCCCCTGCTTAGCTCGAAGCTCCTCCTCGGGCTTAACAGCTCCGGGAAATGGTATATAACCCCTGGCGATAAGGCGACCCGGGATGGAGGGCCCGGGACGCTCACGGAAACCGAGAGCAGGGGTTACTATGCCGAGGTCCAATCCACCACATCCATCCTTAAAGGCCATACGGTCAGCTTCGGCGGTTCCATCTGGTATGGGATGGCCGATACCAAGGAGAATGGGCTTGAGAACTGGAAGGAAAGGGGGTCGAAGACGGAGCTTTCGTATGAGTCCAAGGGCAAGGAGATAAGGTCCGCCCTCTTCCTCCAAGAGGAGGCGAGGATCCTCGAAAACCTGGGCGTTTATCTCGGGCTCAGGGCCGACTTCTGGAGGACGTTCGGCGGATATGCAAACCAGGTCGGGGCTCCGGAATATCCCAAGGAATACCCATCTAAAGCGAGTGCTTTCCTAAGCCCAAAGCTGGCCCTGGTCTTCATCCCATTTGATGGAACGTCCCTTAAGGCTTCCGTGGGAAAGGCGTTCAGGCCCCCGACCATCTACGAGCTCTATAGGACGTGGACCTCCGTCAGGACCGGCATCACCTATCAGGGGAATCCGGAGCTTGGGCCGGAGAGCACGACATCGTGGGATGTGGGACTTGAGCAAAGGATTTGGAAGAGGTTGCTCGTGAAGCTTTCTGTCTTCGATAACGAGATGGAAGACCTCATATACAGGAGATCCATTTCCAAGACCCTCCAGGATTACATCAACGTTGGGAAGGCGAGGAGCAGAGGGGTTGAGCTTGGGATAGAGGGGAGGTTCGGATGGGCGAAGCCCTTCATGAACTATACATATGTGGATGCGAAGATATTGGAGAACGAGGCGAAGCCGGAAACCGTTGGGAAGCAACTTACTGCGGTCCCAAAGGCCACCTTCAACTGCGGGGTGGATTTATCCCATGGCCCGATTTCCGCAAGCCTTGTAGGAAGGTATGTCAGCAAGAGGTTCGATACGGACGATAACACGGATACGGTGACGGGGGTTCATGGATCCAGGGATCCCTATTTCCTCCTCGACATGAAGGTATCTTATAGGCTTATGAAATCCCTCTCCCTCTCCCTTTCCGCGACGAACCTCTTGGACTCCGAATACTTCGACTATTACAAGGCTCCCGGGAGGAAGATCGTAGGGGAGGTGTCGGGAAGGATTTAAGGGTATGGCTCGGATGATCTTTTCCCTTATCTGCGCTATGGCATTCATCGTCCCCTCAGCCCATGCGAGATCCATAACCGTGAAGGACAAGATGGGGAGGGAGGTCTCTATCGAGATCCCCGTGAAGAGGGCCGTCCTATTCGAGACATATGAGCTCGTCCCAGCCCTTGGGACGTGGGACAGGATTGTCGGGATATCCAGATGGGCTTACGAGAACACCCTGATAAAGGAGGCGATGCCTGAGATAAGGAAGAGGATACCGTCCGTTGGGACGGGGACGAACGTGAACATCGAAGCTTTATTAAAGCTTCGACCGGATCTTGTGATCATATGGGCTGTGAGGCCTGAGGTCATCCAGGCTATGGAGTCCAGGGGGATAAAGGTCGTAGCGGTATATCCGGAGAGCCTGGGGGAGCTTTACGAGGTTATAAGGCTTCATGGGAAGCTTTTCGGGAAGGAGAGGAGGGCGGAAGAGGTTATAAGGATGATGGAGGGGGTCCTGGATCTCATAAGGTCCAGGGTTAAGGATAGGGCGAAGAGGAAGGTCTTGTGGCTATGGAGCAAGCCGACGCGGGTTAGCGGAGGTGCTGGAATCCAGAACGACCTGATAGGGATCGTTGGGGGGACGAATCCGGCTTCCTACATTCGTTCGAGATATCCGGAGGTATCGTTGGAACGGATATCGATGTGGGATCCGGATCTCATCTTAATCTGGGGGAATGCGAGGTATGGTCCAGAGGATATCCTCAGGAATCCTCAGTGGAGGCGTATAAAGGCGGTGAAGGAGGGGAAGGTTTTCAAAGCCCCGGAATGGAGCACGTGGTCCCCGCGCCTTGCCCTCGTAGCCCTCTGGATGGCGATGAAGGTGCATCCGGAGGCCTTCAAAGGGATGGATTTCAGGAGGATGGCGGATGAGTTCTACAGAAGCTGTTTTGGTATCCCATACAAGGAAGGGTCTAAGATATAAGGAAGTTCTGATATCCGTATCCCCTCTGATGGCGGCCATCTTCGCCTTATTCATCGGGGCATACGATATATCCCCTGGGATGGTTTTGAAGTCGATCGCCCTTTGGATCTCCGGCTTAGGGGATATCCCAGAGGTATCTGTAATCGTGGACATAAGGATCCCACGGATTATCCTCGCCGGGCTTGTCGGGATGGCCCTCTCATCGTCCGGGTGCGTGCTCCAGGGCATATTCAGGAACCCGCTCGTCGATCCATATATCCTCGGTATATCTTCGGGTGCGGCCTTCGGCTGTGCGCTCTCCATAGCCTTTTTCCCGTGGATACCGGTTCAGATCTCGGCATTCCTCATGAGCCTTTTCGCCATCCTCCTGGCCTACAACGTGGCCAGGACAAGGGTTGGTGTATCTCGGCTTTCCCTCGTCCTCTCCGGGGTTGCCGTCTCCGCCTTCTTCACGGCCATGGTATCCGCCATAAAGTTCATAGTGGATCCCCATAAGCTTCAGGACATCGTATACTGGCTTATGGGGAGCTTCTCGCTCGCCAATTGGAGTTCGGTCTTCATTGCAGGGATTGGGATAACGGTTGGGACGGTTCCGATATTCCTCATGAGATGGAGGCTGAACGTCCTCTCAATGGGGGAGGAGGAAGCGAAGGCCCTCGGGGTGAACGTTGGGTTGGAGAGGTTCCTCCTCATAGCCGCCCAGTCCGTAGCCGTTGGGACCGCGACATCCATAAGCGGGGTGATAGGGTGGGTTGGGCTTATGGTCCCACATCTCATAAGGATGGCATGTGGGCCGGACCACAGGACCCTTCTCCCCCTTTCCATGGCTGGTGGGGCGGCGTTCATGATCCTGGCGGACACCGTAGCGAGGGGTATGACGAGCTTCGACATACCGATAGGGATCATAACCGCCTTAAGCGGAGCCCCTTTCTTCGTATACCTCCTCAGGAGGAGCGGGGCGGAAGGATGGGGGAGGTGAGGGGGATGGTGGAGGTTGTGGACATAAGGTTCAGGCACAGGGATGGGGATGAGCCGGTGCTCAATGGGATATCGTTTTCCTCGCTTCCGGGGCAGGTGACGGCCGTTCTCGGCCCGAATGGCTCTGGGAAAAGCACCCTCTTCAAATGCATAGCGAAGATATGGGATTTCGATGGCGGGGATGTCCTCATATCCGGAAGGAGCGTAAAGGATATGGGGCATAGGGATGTTGCGAGGAAGGTCTCCTTCGTCCTTCAGGACCACGAGCCCCTCTTCCCATATACCGTCTTCGAGGTCGTCCTCATGGGGAGGGCTCCCCATCTCGGGATCTTCTCACAGCCTTCGAGGAGGGATATCGAGGTGGCCGAGAAGGCCATGGATCTCCTCGGGATACATCATTTAGCCGATAGGCCTTACACCAAGATAAGCGGGGGCGAGAGGCAGCTTGTGCTCATAGCAAGGTCCATCGCACAGGAAGCCCCTGTTATGCTCTTGGACGAGCCGACATCCCATCTCGATTTCAGAAACCAGGTTGAGGTCATGGGGAAGGTGAGGGATATAGCGAGGAGGGAAGGGCTTACCGTCCTCGTAACCCTTCACGATCCCAACATGGCCATCCTCTTCTCCGATAAGGTCGTCATGATGGATAAAGGAAGGCTTATAGGGGAGGGGAGGGCGGATGAGGTCATAACCGAGGAGAGGATAAAGAAGGTGTATGGTTTGGATGTCGCACTTATATCATATAATGGTGTAAAGATGCTTTGCCCGAAGATATAGGAGGTGACTGGGGATGAGGATATTCGCCCTTATGTGGGGTTCGCATTGCGATCTCTTAAGAAGGGCTGGCAAGGAGGTTTCCGATATCCTGGAGCTCGAGGTCTATGGATCGAGGGGGATCGAGGTGGGGGAGGTTTTGGAGAGGGCCTCGAAAGCCGACCTCGTCCTCCTATATCGTTCCACGGATCCCATATGGGATGCGATAGAGGATGGGATAAGGAAGCTTGGGAAGAGGATCCCGATAATATGCCTTGGTAGAGATCCTTCCTATTGGACCCTTTCCACGGTCAGGCCGGATATCGTAGCGACCGTCCATTCGTATATAACAATGGGTGGGGAGGAGAACTTCGCCGATATGCTCAGATACATAGCCAAGGAGATCTGGGGGATGGATGTGGAGGTCAGAGGTTTGAGGCCGGTCCCATGGGAGGGGATCTATCACCCCGATGCCCCATCCATCTTCTCCGACGTCGATGGATATCTGAGCTGGTATATGCCGAAGGATGCCCCGTTTGTCGGCGTGATATTCTCCAGGAGCAGGTGGGCGAATGGGGATTTGTATGTCGAGGATACGCTGATAAGGGCATTGGAGGCCGTCGGCCTGAATGCTATCCCCGTCTTCTGCCATATGAGGGATGAGGAGCTCGGGACGAGGGGGGAGGATGATGTCGTCCTCGATTACTTCGTGGGCAAGGATGGGAAGCCAAGGGTAGATGCCGTCATCAGGCTGAAGTGGTTTTCCATGAGGTCTGGGAATGGAGTAGAAGCCCTTAAAAAGCTCGACGTCCCGGTATTCTCCCCCGTTGTATCGTATTACAAATCCTTCGAGGAATGGGAATCGGATGGAAGCGGGCTCGGATCGGAGGTAGGATGGGCCGTGGCCATGCCGGAGTTCGATGGATTGATAGAGCCTATCATCGTCGGGACGACCTCAAGGGATCGGGAGGGGATTGGGAGGCAGATCCCGATAGAGGAGAGATGTCTGAAGGTGGCGAGGAGGGTGGCGAGGTGGATAGGTTTGAGGAGGAAGCCCAGGGAGGAGAGGAAGGTCGCCATCTTCCTCCACAACAACCCATGTGCATCCGTCGAGGGGACTGTCGGGGCCGGTGCCAAGCTCGATACGCTGGAGAGCGTGGCGAGGATACTAAGGCGGATGAAGGAGGCCGGGTATAGGGTTGAATCGCCTACAAGTGGGAAGGAGCTCATAGGGACGATAATGGAAAGGAAGGCTATAAGCGAGTTCAGGTGGACGACGACGGATGAGATAGTTTCCAAGGGAGGGGCGTTGGCGCTCGTTTCCGAGGAGGAGTATAAAGATTGGTTCTCAGAGATTCCCGAGAATACGAGGATGAGGATATGCGAGGCATGGGGCGAGCCCCCGGGAGATGCGATGGTCTACGATGGGAGGATCGTCGTGACCGGGGTTTCCTATGGAAACGCCGTTGTCTGCGTCCAGCCGAAGAGGGGTTGTGCCGGTCCGAGGTGCGATGGCCAGGTTTGTAAGATATTGCACGATCCGGATGTCCCGCCTCCACACCAGTATATAGCGACATACAGGTATATAGAGAGGGTGTTCGGGGCGGACCTCGTCGTCCATGTCGGGACGCATGGGAACTTGGAGTTCCTTCCGGGGAAGGGGGTTGGGCTATCGGGGGCTTGCCTTCCGGATATAGCCATTGGGGATCTCCCGCACCTCTACATATACAACTCGGATAACCCGCCGGAGGGCACGATAGCCAAGAGGAGGAGCTATGCTGTGCTCGTAGACCATATGCAGACGGCGATGATGCATGGAGGGCTTTACGATGAGCTCGAGGAACTGGATAAGCTCCTCCTGGAATACGAGCGGGTTGGCAAAGACGATCCCGCCCGTGCCCATGCCCTGAGGCATTCCATAGAGGAACTCTTAAAGAAGACGAACCTCGATAGTGAGATAAGGGATGGGATCCCGTTCGACGAGATGGTAAGGGAAGCGCATGGGATCCTTGGAAGGATAAGGAATACCCAGATACAGGATGGGATGCACATCTTCGGGCAGATCCCCGAAGGGGAAAGGAGGGTCGAGTTCATAAACTCCATATTGAGATACGATCCAGGGGATGGGACGTCCATTCGGGCTATAGTGGCATCCATTATGGGGGTGAGCCTAATGGACCTCCTGTCCGATCAGGGCGGGATCCATCCGGATTTCGGGGTGAGCAAGGGGAGGCTTCTCGAGGAGATAGAGCTTTTGGGCATGGAGCTCATAAGGGGGTTCTTAAGCCGGAGGGAGGCATCCGTGGAGGAGATAGGGAGGGAGGTCTTAGGGGATAGGATCAGGGAAAGGAGGAATATGGGGAAGCTCGAGGCTTTGAGGGAGAGGGTCCTCGAGATAGATCGGAGGATAAATGAGTCGAGGGAGATGGATTCGCTGCTCCACGGGTTCGATGGCGGCTATATCCCTCCAGGCCCCTCCGGCCTTATAACCAGGGGTAGGGAGGACGTTCTCCCGACGGGCAGGAACTTCTATTCCGTCGATCCATATAACATCCCTACGAAGGCAGCTTGGAATGTAGGGGAGAGGCTTGCCCGCGCTATCCTCGATAAACACCTAAGGGAGGAGGGGAGGTATCCGGAAAACATAGCCTTCTACTGGATGGCGAACGACATAATGTGGGCGGATGGGGAGGGGATGGCCCAGATGCTCGCCCTTCTCGGGGTCAGGCCTTTATGGCAGCCGAACGGCAGGGTTAAGGGGCTCGAGCTCATACCCCTCGAGGAGCTCGGAAGGCCGAGGATAGATATAACCGTGAGGGTTTCGGGGATAACGAGGGATAACTTCCCTAATTGCATAGAGCTTTTGGATGAGGCGATCCAGATGGTCGCATCCGTAGATGAACCCCTGGATATGAACTACGTAAGGAAACACGCAATGGGGTATGATGGGGACTGGAGGGATGCGACGTTGCGCATATTCTCGGCAAGGCCCGGGACTTATAGCGCCGGGGTTCAATTGGCGGTCTATGCGTCTGCGTGGAAGGAGGAGAAGGATCTCGCCGATATCTTCCTATACTGGAATGGATATGCCTATGGGAAGGGGATCTTTGGGGAGGCGAAGCACAAGGCGTTGAAGGAGAGCCTTAAAACGGTCGATATAACCTATAACAAGGTCGTGACCGATGAGACCGATCTCCTCAGTTGCTGTTGTTACTTCGGCACGCATGGAGGCATGACGGCCGCCGCGAGATCTATATCGGGGAAAGAGGTGAAGAGCTATTACGGGGACACGAGGGAGCCGGAGAACGTGGAGGTCAGGACCCTCGCAGAGGAGGTGAGGAGGGTTGTCAGGACCAAGCTCCTCAATCCGAAGTGGATAGAGGGGATGAAGAGGCATGGGTATAAGGGTGCGGGGGATATAAGCAAGAGGGCGGGGAGGGTTTACGGATGGCAGGCGACGACAAGGGAAGTGGATGGCTGGATATTCGACGAGATAGCGAGGACGTTCCTCATGGACGAGGAGAACAAGAGGTTCTTCGAGGAGAACAACCCATGGGCCTTGGAGGAGATAGCGAGGAGGCTTGTAGAGGCGGTAGAAAGGGGGCTTTGGGAGCCATCTCCGGACGTCGAGAGGGCGTTGAAGGAGGTATACCTCGAGATAGAGGGATGGATAGAGGACAAGATGGGGGATATAAGGGGGGAGTTTCAGGGAGGAAGCATAGATATCGTCACCAAGGAGGACGTGGAGAGCTGGAGGAAGAAGCTTGAGGAGGTGTTGGGATGATATTCCCATTTACGGCGATAGTTGGACAGGAGGAGATGAAGACCGGGCTCATCCTGAACGTGATAGATCCTTCCATAGGAGGGCTCTTGATAATGGGGGAGAGGGGGACGGCGAAGAGCACGGCTGTCAGGGCTCTGGCGGACCTCCTCCCGGAGATCGAGGTGGTAAAAGGATGTAGGTTCAACTGCGATCCGGATGGTTTCCTATGCACGGAATGCAGGGAGAAGCTCCTTAAGGAAGGAAGGCTTGAGAGGGAGAGGAGGAAGATGAGGGTTGTGGAGCTCCCCTTGGGGGTTACGGAGGACAGGGTGGTGGGAACCCTCGATATAGAGCATGCTATAAGGATGGGGGAGAGGAGGTTCGAGCCTGGGATACTGGCAGATGCGAACAGGAACTTCCTATACGTCGACGAGGTGAACCTCCTCGAGGACCACATAGTGGATCTGCTCCTCGATTCGGCGGCGATGGGGGTGAACACGGTGGAAAGGGAGGGGATATCGTTCGTCCATCCCGCGAGGTTCATACTCGTCGGGACGATGAATCCGGAGGAAGGGGATCTGAGGCCTCAGCTTTTGGATAGGTTCGGGCTGTGCGTAAAGGTCAGCTCCATCCAGGATAAGTTCATGAGGATGGAGATCCTCAGGAGGAAGGCTGCCTTCGACGACGACCCCGAAGGGTTCAAGAGGGCATGGGCTCGGGAACAGGAGGAGCTTGCAAGGGCTATAATGGAGGCAAAGCGGAGGCTCGAGAGGATAGAGATAACGGATGAAGTCTTGGAAAGCATCGTGACGATAACTTCTTCCTTAAATCTCGACGGACATAGGGCAGATATAGTCATGATGAAGGCCGCGAGGGCGTTGGCCGCTTTCAGGGGGAAGGAAAGGATAGGGCTTGAGGAAATAAGGGATTCGGCCGGCATGGCGCTAAACCACAGGATGAAGAGGCTTCCGTTCGAAGAGATCGGCGCACAGGAGGAGAAGCTCGAGCTTTTGCTATCGAGCATAGGGGATGGGTGGAGATGAGGTTTTCCGAGTTCGTTGGACATGAAGATGCAAAGCTCGCCCTTATCCTCAATGCTATAGATCCGAGGTGTGGGGGCGTCCTCTTCCTCGGGGAGAAGGGGACGGGGAAATCCACGCTGGCGAGGCTCTTCAAGGAGATCGTTCCGGAAGGAACCCGGTTCCTCGAGCTCCCGATGAACGTCACGGAGGACGGGATACTCGGAGGGGTGGATATAGAGGAGACGGTGAGATCTGGGGTCAGGGTTTATCGCCCGGGGATCCTCGAGCGCGTCAACGGCGGGATACTGTTCGTCGACGATATAAACCTCCTCCCACCCGAGATGATCGCCTTCTTGCTCGAGGTCCAGGACAGGGGCGAGGAGATCGTGGAGAGGGAAGGGATGTCGCTGAGATATCCGTCCGTTTTCATCATGGTTGCCACGATGAACCCGGAGGAGGGCGAGCTCTCCCCCCACCTCCTCGACCACTTCGGGATGTGCGTCCTCTGGAAAGGCCTAAGGGACAGAATGGATAGGATGGACGTCATGAGGATCTCTTCCGAAGAGATCTTCCAGAGGATCCCCAAAACGGACGAGGAGCTGCGAAGGAGGATAGAGCTTTCCCGGAAGAGGCTCGGGGATATCACCGTCCCCGAGGATATAGAGCTCTACATCGTCCAGACCTGCATGGAGAACGGGGTTTCCGGGCACAGGGCCGATATCTTCCTTTTCTATGCGGCCAGGGCATATGCCGCCTTCTGCGGCGACGGCATTTTAGGAAGGGAACACGTCGATGCGGTCGCCCCTCTCGTCCTCGCCCATAGGAGGAGGATGGCACAACAGATGGAGGAGATGGAAGAAGAGCAGGAACATAGACACGAACACGGGGATGAAGGCGATAGCGATACGCCACCACATGATACCAGGCCGAAAGGAAAAGGGTTGGAGGAATTTGGATCCGCTGACAGCTATCGGATTGAGGCGAATCCAAAAGAGGATGTCTTCGAGATAGGGACTACCTTCAGGACGAGGAGGATAAGCTTCAAAAGGGATAGGATTAAGCGCCTCGCCCTCGGAAGGAGGACGAAGACCATATCAAAGGGCAAGGGAGGGAGATATGTAAGGAGCGTAATGGACCCACGGGAAAAGGACATAGCGATAGATGCCACTCTTAGGGCCGCCGCCCCCTTCCAAAGCTTTAGGAGGATGGATGCGACATATCCTACAGCCATCGTGATAAAGCCGGAGGACCTGAGGTTCAAGCGCAAGGAGAGGAGGATGAGGCATATAGTTGTATTCGTCGTCGATGGCTCGGGATCCATGGGGGTTAAGAGGAGGATGAGGGAGGTAAAAGGGGCGATACAGTCGCTCCTCGTGGATTGCTATCAGAAGAGGGACAGGGTTGCGATGATAGTCTTCAGGAGGGATGGGGCGGAGCTCGTCCTCCCTCCTACATCGAGCGTCGAGATGGCCTCTAAGAAGCTTAAGGATATTCCGACGGGCGGCAGAACCCCTTTATCCGCAGGGCTTTTCGAGGCATATAAGCTGATAAGGAGGACATACATAAAGGAGAAGGAGACGAGGTTTGCGGTCGTGCTCGTTACCGACGGCAGGGCGAACCGGAGCATATCCGGCCTTCCCATCGACGAGGAGCTGGAGAGAATTGCCGGGATCCTCAGGGGGCTCAGCGGGGTGGATTATATAGTGGTGGATACGGAGGACAAGAAGGGGTTCTTAAGGACGGATCTCGCCCTCAAGATAGCATCCCTTCTCAATGCGTATTATTTCAGGATGGAAGATCTCAGATCGGATCTATTAGCCGATATCGCCCGTTTTGCCAAAAGAAATGAAGAAGGGGTTCGTTGTGCTGTGCCCGTCGATTGACAGGGGGATTGAAATAGAGGTATAATATAGGCCGATGGGCCATGCTTAAGCGATGGACGGGATTAGCGATTCTGCTGGCGGCCTTAGCCGGCACGAGGGGGCAGGATCCCAGCTGCAGCGAACCCGGATGAGTTGAGGAGATGTGGAAGGTTCACCAGAGGTTTTCGGGGCAGAAGGGGACCTTCGCTCAGTTCGGGAATTCGATCACCGTGACGATGGCCTTCTGGTCTCCGCTTCCCTATGCCCGGAAAAACGCACCACCGGAAATGGAACGGGCATTCAAAATCGTTAACGACTATATGCGCCCCGAATGCTGGGGATGGAAAGGGCCTGATTTCGGGAACGAAGGCGGGAAAACCGTCAAGTGGGCTCTCGAGCATGCGGACGAATGGCTAAAGAAGCGGTTTCCTTGGGAAATCCGCCGAGTTCGCCGAAGCCGCCCGCCAAATCGCAGCCGAGTCGAAGATCCCGCTTGTCGACTACCACGCCGAAATCCTCAAGCGCCGGCCCGAGGATTGGGATGGGAGTTCGGAGAAGTTCAAGGATTACGAGGGTTACGATGTGCCGACGTTGATTTCCCGCGACGGGGTTCACCCGAGCCATCCTGTGAAGTATCGGGACGATTATTCCGAAGAGGCGCTCAAATGCAACGGTTATTCGCTCCGCAACTACCTCGTTCTGTTGAGCTATGCCGAGGTGATCGAAAAAGCGTTGTCGACGAACCCTGAGGACATAGCTTTTCAGGATTGGCTGCCGAAGGCGCCCCCGCTCCCGCCACCTAAAGGCGAGATCATCCGTGTGGGATCCGTGGACGAGCTCTTCGAAGCGGTCCAAAGAGCAAAGCCCGGCACGACGATCTTGATCGCCGATGGTCGATATCACCTTCCTCGTCGGCTCGAGCTTCGTAAGGATGCCATCACGCTGAGGGGAGAAAGCGGGGATCCTGAAAAGGTCGTTTTAGATGGCGGTATGTATCAACTTGGCGAGTTGCTCGCCGTAACAGGTTGCTCCGACGTCACCATCGCCTACCTGACAGTTCAGAACGTCCGCTGGAACGGCATTAAACTGGACACGGGCACGGGCGTTCACCGCGTTACCATCTACAACTGCATCATCCGCAATGTATGGCAACGCGGGGTTAAAGGCGTTCGTGTCCCGCCCGGTATACAACGACCGACGAATTGCCGAATACGGTTTTGCGTCTTCGTCAACGATCGCCCGAAAACCTTCGACGACGACCCGACCGACAATCCTCAGACCTTCAACGGCAACTACGTCGGCGGCATCGATGCCATGTTCGCTCAAGGTTGGGTTATAAGCGACAATGTGTTCGTAGGGATACGAGGACGAACCCGTGAAGGTAGGGGTGCCGTAGTCCCGAATCCGGCATCGTAGCCGACTACACGAGGGATTGTCTCATCGCCCACAACACTATCCATGATCCAACGAACAAACTCGGTCGGCTCATAAGGCTTGTTCACGAGAACAAGGGCTTGAGGGTCATCAACAACCTTCTCAGCGGCCCGCCTATTAGAAACGAGTCGGCCAGCGAAATGCTCCTGCTCAATAACTTGGTCGTGCCGGATTATAGCGTTGCCTTCGTGGATGCGTTGAGGGGAAACCTGCGCTTGACGGAAAAGGCGGTTGAGGCGATCGACAAGGCAATTCCCTTGGCCGAGGTCGGGGATGACATAGATGGCAAGCCACGTGGTTCGAAGCCCGACATCGGTGCCCACGAGTTTCGCTAACCTTGCCCTCTCCCCATTCCCTTTTCCCGCTTTCTTGACAGATCTGTCGTTTCGTGCTATAGTTATAGTAAAGGATATGTGGATCCTATGTCCTTGAGCGCATCAGGAGGATAGAGCTCAGGGCGAGGAAAAATAGGTTTGCCATGGCTCCGGCCAAAGGGGGAGGGATGAGCCCGTTCTTCCCAAGGGCATGGGAGACCGCCAAAAGGCCGTAATAGAGGAAGCTGGCGAGAAAGCTTATCCCAACCCCGACTATGGGGACGGATCCCCTTGCCATCCCGAGGGCGGATGGGATGCCGAGGAGGACGAGGATCAGGCAGGAGGAAGGGAAGAAGAGCTTATGGTAGAGCTCGACCTCCTCTACCTTCGAATCGAGATGCGCCATCTTCCTCCTCGAGATCCTCTTCCTCAGCTCGGATATGGACATTTGAGACGGAGGCTTATACTCCTTTAGGAGATCCTCCGGAGCTATTGCGATCCTCATCTCGCACGGGGATGGAAGCGATCTTTCAAATATGATGTTTTCGTTCCGGTCGAAATCCCTTCGCACCGACTCCTTCAAAATCCACATGTCCCCTCCCTTCCATATAGCCTCCTTTCCCGTTATCCTCGTCCTTATCCTCATCCCCTCGTCGATCTTGTCCAATATGAAATCCCTCATAAGCCCCCTTGTCGCATCCACAAATCCCGCATGTATCGAAAAGCCGTTCCCCGAGCTTGCCGATAGCCTTCCTCCTACCCCCTCTACGTTCGGGAACTTCAGGATCTCCTCTTTCTTTATCCTCTCCGCCTCTTTGTTCGAAACCGGGATGATGAACTCGTTGGCTATAAGGACCAGGATGCTTAATATAAACCCGAAGACGATTAGAACGGCCGATGCGCGATAAACGCTCATCCCGGATGCCTTAAGGGCTGTCAGTTCTCCGCTCCTCGACATCATCCCCATCGTGAAGAAGGCCCCCATGAGCGCCGATATCGGGATCACCTGGACGAGGAACGCCGGGGCCCTGTAGATATAATGGGCTGCCGCTATGGAGAAGCTCACCTCGTTGTCTATAAGCATGTCGAGGTCGGCGGATATCTGAACGAGGATCGTCACGGCGGTGAAGAGGAGGAGGCTCCAGGTGAATGATTTCAGGAAGCATCTTGCCACATACCTGTCTATGAGGTTAGGCATCGTTTACCCCCTCCTCATGGCGGAAAGGATGGCCGTTATCGGGGATCTCGGCCGGTAGGAGCCGAGGATCATGAAAATCCCGGCTATGGAGAGCGTTATGTTAGGGAGCCACATCGAGAGGAAGGGATGTATGTAGCCCCTATCCCCCAGCGCCTCCCCGCCGAGGAGGGCGAGGTAGTATACGACGAAGAAGGCGAGCGCTATCCCGAACCCCATTGTCTTCCCACCCCTTCTCGTCATCATTCCGAGGATTGGGCCTACGAGGGCGAAGGCAAGGGATGCGAATGGTATGGACGTCTTCTTGTAATACTCGACCCAGAGCGCATTAATGGTTCTGCGTGGCTGGGGGACCGATCTCTCGAGCTTCTTTATCTCCCTTCGTAGCTCTTGTCCCGTCATTTCCCTGTCCCCCTTCCCTATTATCCCCGCAATGCTCCTCCCATAGTTTGGGTTTATGATGGTCCTATACGTGGACGTCTTGATCACCCTGTATACGGGTGAATCGACCCTCTCGAGTTGATGTATCGTGCAGTTCTCGAGGATAAGCTCTATCGCTCCGTCCTTCCTCGATACCCATCTCCCCCTCGGCGCAAGGATCGTTAAGGAGAAGCCGGGAATCGAGTCGTCGTAAATGAGGATCCCCTCGCCCCTCTTCTCCCTTGGGTGAAACTTCCTAAGGTATATATCCCTGTTCTGGACTTTTATGAACACATTCTCCTCAACGGAGATGGAAGGGTGTTTCACGAATATGGAGTAATATAGGAGCTTATATGAATAGTTCGCCCTTGGGAGGATCTGGTCGTTGAAGGGCACGGAAATTGCAGTTAAGACGATGGAGAGGTAGATGGCCGGGGAGATTATCCTTATAGGGCTTATGCCGGAGGCCATTAGGGCCACGAGCTCGTTGTCGGCGGAGAGCCTGCCGTATGTTATAAGGGTAGCCATAAGGGTGGACATGGGGATGGTGAGAGCGAGGATTGAGGGAAGGATGTAGAAGAATAGGAGGAGCATCGTCTTCAGCTCCACACCTTTGTTTATTATCATGTCTGCGAGGCTGAAGAGCTTATCGAGGAGGAGGCCGAAGGTGAAGAATAGAAGGCTTAGCACGAATACCTTAATGAGATCCAAGAGGACATATCTCGTCATGGTTCTCATAAACCATAAAGCCTCCCTATCTTTCCCTATCAAATTATACATGAAAGGGATATGGATTGCAAGGGCGATGGTTATAGCCTTTATGCTCCTTATGTCCTTTCCCATCCATTCAAATGGGAAGGATAGGTATGACGAAAATCCGGCATCGGGCATGGAGATCCAGGAGCTCTACATCCCTCCCATATACGAGGAGGGGGTCGAAACACCATGGGGCTTGAGGCTATTGCCCGAGGTGGACAGGTTCGGGGAGCAGCTTGCCCTCGGAGGCCAAGGATATCCTGCGGGGAAGGAGGATGTTTCGCAGAACCCGGGCCAAGGCCAAGTTGAGCGGAAGGCAAAGGAGAGGCTTAAAAGCAGCGGGAACATAGGGGATATATTAGGCGGGCTCCCGTATGAGTCATCCCTGAACTTGGCCGGGATGAAGTCCATAACGATCGCATATGGGGATAGGAAGTATTTGAGGATCCAGGATAAGTATGGGTATTTCGGATATAACCCTTATGCAGGAGGCTATGGTCTGAATCCATATGGGACGAGCTCTTATGGGACAAGCTCTTATGGGATGTTTGGAGGATATAGCAGCTACGGTTATGGGGGCTACTATGGATCGACCTTCGATTACTACGGCTCCTCATTCGGTTCGGGATATGGGGATTACGGATATTACGGAGGCTATGGATACGGGAGCTCTATGTATGGGATCCGGGGCTTTAGGATGCAACAGGAGCTCAAGCTCAACATGAAGGGGCAGATAGGACCTAAGGTAGAGGTGAAGGTCGATTACGACGACACCATAACCAGACAGCAGGAGATGTCGGTGACATATAAAGGTGGGAAGGGGGATATAGTTGACAGGGCGGTCTTCGGAGACGTAAACCTTTCCCTTAAGGGATCCGAGTTCGTTTCATACAATAGGAAGCTCTTCGGGGTCCTGGCGGAGAAGACATTAGGGCCTGTTAAGCTTACGGCCATAGGAACGGTGACAAAGGGGATAAGGGATACGAGGAGGTTCAGGGGCATGTCTACCTTTACCACTTCCACCATCCAGGCATCGTCGTATATGAGGTATCAGGTATATAGGATAGACCTCCTGCCATCCACGGATTCCCAAGGAAGAACGATATATATCCCACACCTCCCGATAGTCCCGGGATCCGAAAGGGTTTTCATAGATGACAGGATGAAATACACGAACACCCCAAACACCATAGAGAGCTCAAAGGGGGACTTCGACGTCAAGGACATCGTCAAGGATTACGAAATAGACTACGAAACGGGGGTGCTGATATTCAGGAACCCGATACCGAGAAGCTATTGCGTCGCCGTGGCTTTTAAATACTACAAGGACAGGGCGAGGAAGGAGGTCGGTTCCTTCGGATATAAGGAGAACGGGGAGGAGATAGATCCGGAAGGCCTTAAGATAATAAAGCCTCCCGATGAAGAAGGGTTTGAGCTTAAAAATTATTACAAATTGGGGACAAACGATAGGAACGTAATCATAAGGATATTGGATCCCTCTGGGAAGGAAGGGACGGGAACGCTTCTCTACATTCAGGCCTTCGGGCTTGACACTAACAACAACGGGATGGTCGATCCGGACGACGGCGTCGTGGATTACGAACGCGGATACCTTATATTCCCCCCGAAGCTCGGCCCTCCTGGCAGCCCCGTGGACTTCCCAAGGGCTTACCAGCCTTTCAACAACGCCATAGATCCAACCCTTAACGATCCCCAAACGTATGAGCTTACCCCTTTGACCACGAAATACACCATATTCCTCCAGTATAGATACGGCTCCTCCACATTCTCGCTCGCCCCGAACGTCATACCGGAGAGCGAGGAGGTTAGGGTAAACGGGAGGCTCCTGAAAAGGGCGGAGGATTACACGATAGATTACGAGAGCGGGATCATCATCTTCTCCCCCAACCTCTCCATAGACCCTGACACGGAGATAATAGTGGATTACGAATACACCCCATTCGGCGCAGGGGCGAGCCAGAACATAATCGGGATAAGGGGTGAGATGGGGGATCTATCGAAGCCCTATTCCCTATCCTCAACCCTCATGCTAAACCTGAGGCAGAGGCCCATACAAATGCCGGACGTCAAATCGACCATCCCAAGCCAGCAGGTGGTCGACCTATCAGGATCTTTCAGGATAACCCCCCAGACATTCCAGGGCATCCTCGGGAGGTTTAGGCTCCTCGATGCGAAGAAGTTCCCCACAAGCCTTGAGCTCTCGGGGGAGATCGCATACAGCAGGAGGGATCCGAATACGTTCGGATATGCGAAGATAGATGATATGGAGGGATTGCGCGACTCGATAGACCTCCCAACTTATAAATATGCATGGACTATAACGAGCCCGCCAAGGGGAGGGAAGGAAGGGTTCTCCCAGGAGACAAGGGGTCGCTTCACGCTCGACGACTCCGAGATATCCATGAAGGAGATAAGCCCAAGCTACCTGGCGATGGACAGGAAGAGGGTGCTCGACCTCGAATACAGGTTCGAGGGCGACCAAAACTGGATATCTTTCGGAAGGGTGATAGGAGGTGGTGAGCCTCAGGACCTCTCCAGGAAAAGGTTCGTGGAGCTCAGGATATATGGAGAGGGAGGTGGGGAGGAGATAGGGGTGGAGCTCGGGACGATAAGCGAGGATGCAGATGGAACTGGAGGGGATGAGGATGGAAACCCGAAGACGGAGGATAAAAACGGGGATATGAGGCTTAACCAGGGGGAGGACATCGGGTGGGAGTTCGTAAGGCCAAACGGGGAGATAGAGAGGATAGGGGCGGGGAACGGGATCCTCGATACCGAGGACCTGAACGGGAACGGAAGGCTCGACCTGGAAGATAGGACGTTCCCAACGCCTACGGTCAAGGTCGAATGGACCGGTTGGAGGCTTGTCTCGCTCCCACTTCCAATAGATGATTCCAATTTGGAGGAGTGGAAGAAGATAAAGGCCATAAGGATTTACGTCAGGAAGGGGAGGAAGAATTCCGGGAAGCTCAGGTTCGAGACGATAAGCATAGTTGGGACGAGGTGGGAGGATGGGAAGGTAGTATCCGGATCTCCATCCGATAGCTTTGTGATCGGGACGATAAACGACGTGGACAACAAAGAGGAGTATGGGGACAAAAGCCTTAGAAATAAAAATACAAAATACAAGGATTACTTCTACGAGCTTCATAGGGGCGATTACTCCCTCTCCTCGTTTTCCTTCTCCCTCCAGGGCGGGGCGAAGAAGGAGCAAGCGATGAGGATAAGCTACAGGCTAAGCCCCGGAAGCTTCGGGTATACGAAGCTCGAGCTGAGGGGAAGGAGTTTCGGGTCTTATTCATACACCGTCGTCCAGGGGCTCGACATATCGGATCACAAGAAGCTCAGGATGTTCGTGAGGGCCAACTCCCTTCCTAAAGGTTCCGAGACCTTTTTCTTAAGGCTTGGCTCGGACCTGTCCAACTACTACGAGTATTCGGTGGATATCGAGGAGAGGTGGATGGAGGACTGGGCGATGATAGAGATAGGGCTGGAGGACCTGAACGGGGACGGGGATCCGGATGGGTTCACAGGTAAGGAGGGAAGCCCGTCGATAAAGAACGTGAGGTTCATAGCCCTGGGCGTTTATAACAGGAGCGGGGAGATGAGGACGGGTGAGATATGGGTGAACGACATCCACCTCGCAGATCCAATTATAAAGGAGGGGATAGCCGGCAAGGTAGGCGGAAGGTTCTCCATCGGGAACATCCTTTCGATCGATGGGAGCTATGTGAACAGGCAGAAGGCGTTCGAGATGGTTGGAGGAAGCGAATACAGCGGATATAGCTACTATTATTCCGGGGGAGGATATGGGACCAGCGCAGGAGGAACCCAGACATCTAACTTGAACATATCCTTCACCCCGTTCCCCTGGCTTCCATTCAAGTATACATATGTAAAATCGAGGTCGAGCTATGGGTATTATCCCTATTATTCGGGTTATCTTGGGATGGGAGGGTCTTCCGAGAGCGAGAGGGCGAGTCAGATGGCCCAGCTCGACTTCAAGATGGAGAACCTCCCTTCCATCTCCCTTCTCTTCCGCGACGAGGATCTCTCATACTCGGGGCAGAACACGAAGACGGTGACTTATAAGGGATCCTTAGTTTATAAGTTCCCTCAATCCATCCTCAAATCCATACCGTTGCTCGATCCGAAGAGGTTGAACATAGGCCTATCTGCATCGAGGAACATATCTAAGGGGAGCGGGTCGTATTACTATAGTAGTTATGACAGCTATTACGGAGGATACGGGTATGAGTATGGGGAGATGGGAGGGGATTTCGGCCTGGATTACGGTGGGGAAGGGGGATACTACGGGGGAGGGTGGTATTATGGCGGGGGATACGGCGATTACGGGGGATACTATGGAGGCTACTATGGAGGTTATTACGGCGGCTATTACGGAGGTGAGGATTACTATGGATACGGTGGTTATGGTTATGGGACGGAGGAGATGGTGACGAGGAGCGATTCCATATCCTTTAAGGCGAGCTTCTCGCCTTTCAAATGGTTCGGATTGGCGCCGAAATACGAGTATACGAAGAAGGAGATGGCGGAGAAGGTGGAGGAGGGTGGGAAGGTCGGTCCGTTCCTTCCAAGCACGAAAAGGCATTCCCTGAGTTTACAGATGGGGCTTGGCCTTATCCCCGGCTTCACGCCGGAGCTGTCCCTAAGGGGGATCTTCCAGGAGGAGTATTTGAGGAGCAAGGAAGACGAGAAGGGCGTTGCCGTGAACGGGACGGCCAATCTCTCCTTGAGGCTCATCCCGTGGAGGTGGGTGGAGGCGATAGGTAGGACCTTAGGGCTTTCGAAGGGAGGGAAGGGAGAAGAGCCTTCGGACGAGAAGCAGGGCCTTGGCCAGCCGTTTGGAACTGGGTTCGGGGCCTTCGCCGGTTCGGTCCAAAGCGGCCCCAGCAAGTGGTATGATTTCCTGAGGAACTTGAACATCTCCATCTCCACGAGGGCCGATGCGGACGACAGGATGAGGGGGATCCCGATAGGTTCCGGTTTTTCGGAGGTATTCTCCGATTTCAGGAACAGCGAGAAGAGCATCTCGGCGAGGGGTTCGAGCTCGATATCCATCAACGGCAGGACAACCCCGTTGAGGAACCTCGAGCTGAACGGGAGGTATAGTCTAACCACCACATCCAACAGGCTTTCCCAAGGGGAGTTCGAGGTCGGGACGGAGATGATGGACGTGGGATCTACCTTCGACCTCGTAGGTATATTCCCATCTTTGAGGAGGAGGTTTGGGAGCTCGACCGTTCAATTCAGGCTTTCCAATATGAAGACGGAGGAAAGGGGGAGCCAGGGGACGCAGATGAACAAAAGCATTAGGCCGGGAGTCACATGGAGGTTCTCCCTTCTTAACGGGCTCTCTATAGGGTTGGGTGCCGATTTCTCCTGGAACAAGACCGTGGACAGGAACGTTTTAGCGAGTGGATTTGTGACCACGACGAACATGGGCGTCCAGCACAGCCTCAGGATCCCGGGCGAGATCAAGATCCCATTCGCCGGGAAGGGCTTTAGCTTCTCCAATGCTATCAACACCAACATCAACTTCATCACAGCCTTTGTGAGGAGGGATGCAAACGATGGGAAGAAGATATCCACCGATACATATAGGCTTTCGCTTGGTTTCGATTACCAGTTCAGGCAGAACCTCATGGCCAGGTTTTCCTTAAACGGCGGCTTTGTGAAGGATCACATAGAGCCGACGAGGGATTTCCTGAATTACGACCTCATGGGGTCCGTAAGAGCACAGTTCTAAGGGAAGGAGGTAACGAGATGGGACGAAAACTTCTTTATTTTCCCCTCTCCGCCCTCTTATGCCTCTTCCTATATGCCTCTGGTGCGGCCCAGGAGATCGCCGGGCCGATTGGGGTATCGGCCGGGGGAGGGGTGGAGATAATAGAAGGGGAGCTTTGGTATAGGATAACGGTCCAACCGGAGCTTTCCTTAGGGAAGTTCGGGATCGGGCTCGATATAGACCTTAGGGTGAACAACAAGGGGCAGATAAGGAAGGAGGATTGGGACGATCCAAAGAAGTTCGCGAGGGTGATAAGATACATAAGGTATGGGCATAAAGGGGATAGGCCTGTATATGCGAGGGTTGGGGCCTTGTATTATGCGACCTTAGGGCATGGGACGATAATGAACAGGTATACCAACAGGCTCGACTTCAACGACAGGAAGATAGGTTTGGAGCTCGATCTCGGATCCCACGCCTTGGGCTTTGAATCCGTTGTGAACGACCTTATGAACCCATACCTCGTCGGGGGCAGGATCTACTGGAGGCCTTTGCGCCCATTCCTCCGGATCCCAATCTTAAGGAATATAGAGGTGGGAGGGAGCAGCGTATCCGATTTCGGGGAGAACGGGGCGCTTGTTTGGGGGCTCGATATCGGTCTCCCGATACTGGAACTTCCAAGCATCAGGTCCATCCTTTATGCCGATTACGCCAAGATGAACGAGCATGGGTCTGGGAAGTCTGCCGGCTTCATGACCTCCATTGGAGGGGCGACGGCCAAGATCGAATACAGGGTTATAGAGCCTGATTTCCTCATGCCTTACTTCGACAGGTTTTATGAAACGGTTCGTGACACGAAGTTGGGTTCGCTCCCCCAGGAAAGCAAAAGGGGTTGGTATGGGGAGGTCTTATATGAGATCTTCGGCAGGATGAGGGTTTTGGGGGCATATGAGGATTACGAGGGGATGAGCCCTACGGCGAGGATGGAGCTCTCCGCTCCCAAGCTCCTCGATAAGATAACGATAAATGCATCTTATGATAAGAGGAACGTGGAAAGTCCATGGAAGATCTTTTCCTTAGATGAGGACACCTTGATAAACGCGAGGATAGGATATACGGTCCTTCCCCATACGAGGATCGTCGTGGACTTCCAGCAGACCTTCCAGAAGGGGGCGGATGGGAAGTATACCCCGCTTAAGAGCATTTCGACAACGGTCGAGTTCTTCATCTGATCCAATCATGGTATCCCTCGATACATTGCGATTCAACTGCTACCTGGAGAGGATGGTCAGGGTAGAAGGGTTCCTCTCCGAAGCGATTGGGATCTCCTCGCAATTACAGAGGGGCTTCCTTAGCTATATGATCGAAAGGCTGAGGGGCTTGGAGGAAGGATTGGTTTTAGCCTTTAAGGAGGGGAAGCCGGATGAATTCGAGGAAGTGAGGAAGGGGCTTGGAAGGATCTGCGAGTTGGCATCTCTTATCCCTTCTAAGCCGGAGATCCCAAACGAGCTCCGCACCTTCATCTCATACTACCTCGGTGGGGATGAGGGGATCGCCATCCTCTATTCCGGACATGGAAGGGCGGATGTTCATATCACGTCGGAAGATTTAGGCTGCGGCCTTACAGTCCTCCGGATCCCATTCTTCGATTACAAAAGCCCTTACATGTGGGCTTTGTTAGCCCACGACATGGTCCATCTCATCGAAAGGAGGCGTGGGATATCCGAGAGGGTATCCCATTCCATCCTCGTGGATGGTGAGCTTTTGGCCGACCTGATGGCCCTTCTCATGATCGGCCCGGCATATATCTATGCGTTGATGTCGAGGACCATCTTATCCGATCCCTACATATGCATAAGGGGGCATCGGGTCCTCGGGTTCGCGGAGATGGGGGATATATTGAAAGGGCTTGGGATACCCTTCGGGAGCGACGACGGGACACCCCAGGGATGCATCGAGGTGTTTCTACCCGAACGGCCTTCTGCCAACCTCGATATGGAAGCCGTTTCGTTCCTCATCGATATCTTAAAAGGGGATGGGATCCCGGTTTACTCTCCGGAAGACGAGGATGTTTCGAGGTTCATACTTTTCCCGAGGATGGAACGGGGTGAGTTGATAAGCTCATACAGGGATCCTAAGGTGGAGCCTGTTGTCAGGTCCATGTTGTCATCTATAAGGGATGGGGAGGGCCTTGACATCTACGAAGTCGTGAAGATGCTTGAAGAGAGGCCGGCGAATCCGGGCCAGATCGTCAACGCCGGCTGGAGGGCGATTTGTAAGGAGCTTATGGCGGACAAGAGGCCGTATATTGAGGATGTTCCTCGATTTCTTGGGCTTTTCAGGGAGAAGATCTTGGGGATTGGGGAGATATCGAGGAGGTCCATAGAGACGGCGAGCATACATAGGCTCTTCATGAGGGGCGAAGGGTAAAAGGGAGGAGGTGGAAATGAGGAGGACCGTTTACGTCCCTGAGGAGGTGGTCAGGGAAGGGCTTGATTTTCCGGAGGTTTTAGAAGCCGTGGAGGAGGCGTTCCGCGAGAAGGGGATGGGATTGGCCTCTATGCCTCCTAAGCTGATCCTGCCGTTGCCTGGGGGAGATGTCCGTGCGATGCCAGCATACCTGAAGGGGAAAGGGGTTGCTGGGGTCAAGGTCGTGAACTCCCATCCTGGGAACAGGGCCAGAGGGCTTCCGACCGTGATGGCGACCCTTATCCTCGTCGAGCCGGATACGGGCTTTCCCATCGCCGTCATAGAAGCAACGCATCTCACCTCCATGAGGACGGCGGCAGCCGGTGCCCTTGCCATTAAGCTCCTCGCCAGGGATAATTCCGAAATCGTGGCCCTCATAGGAGCTGGAGTTCAGGCCAAGTATCAGCTTATGGGAATGGGGTATGTCCTCCCAAGGGTAAAAGAGGTTCGGGTATGGAGCATGGAAGCGGATCTCGCATATCGGCTTAAGGAGGATATGCTCGGGAAGGTAAAGGCGGAGATAAGGGTATGTGGATCCCCCGAAGAAGCGGTTTCCGGTTCGGATATCGTGATAACCGCAACCCCTTCTAAGAAGCCCATCGTCATGGATGGATGGATGGATAAAGGATGGTGCTCATATAAACGCAATAGGCGCCGATGCCCCGGGGAAACAGGAGCTCGACCCCTCTATATTGAAGAGGGCCAGGATCTTCTTGGACGACTTCGCTCAGGGGGAGGAATCCGGGGAGGTGAACGTCCCCTTGCGCCAGGGGATCCTAAGGAAGGAGGATATAGCGGGGGAGATCTCGGATCTCATCTTAGGACGCGTGCTCGGACGGAGGAGCGAGGACGAGATAACGGTCTTCTGCTCCACCGGGTTGGCCATCCAGGATATAGCCGCTGCGTCCGTTCTCCTGGATAAGGGGATAATAGGGTTGTGAGATATAGCGGGCTAATGCTCCTTCCGGAGAGGTTCAGGGATCCGGCAAGGGAGGTCATGGATCGGATCCTCGCTCGTTATAGGAGCACGCTCGCCTTCGCGGTGATAGGGAGCGTTGCCGAGGGAACTTATGGGGAGCGGAGCGACTTAGACCTCGTCTGGGTGACGAAGGGAAGGTTCAGGATAAGGTATTGGCGTTTTATAGAGCTTCCGGAGGATCCGAGGGTTGAGATCGTATTCCTTCCAAAACCATCCGTCGAGGATCATTTCCGATATTGCTCTACCATGGCGCATTCCCTCAAACGTTCCATCATACTATACGATCCCAATGGATACCTGGAAGGGCTTAAGGGGAGGGAGCTTGGACTCCCGAGCAAGGAGTGGATGAGGAGATGGTTCGAGCATTGGCGTCTTTTGAACCGCTTCGGGCTCGAATCCCTCCTTAGGGAAAGGAGGTTCCATAGGAAGCATTGCGAAGGCGCATGCTTTTGTTCCGTAGACGATACGCTTGCGCGCGTTGCCGTGAACTACGCCATCCTCTTCGTGGAATGCCATAGGACTGTCCCGACGAATAAGGAAGCGCTTTGGCTTTCGTTCTGCGACCTCGTCGAAGATCCGGAAAAAAGGAGGATTTTCCATAACGCCCTCCAAGTCCATCGCGAGAGGAGGTGGATGGGGCTGGAAGAGGCGATGGATTTGGTTAAGCTTATCAGATGGCTTCGATCGGAGCTAAAGGCTATGTTGTTGCGTTCGGAAGGCGGATCGTAACCACCCCCTGAGGATTTCGGAATTGGAAAAAATCCTTTGGTTTGCCTGATGTTGTCATCCCGAATCATGTTCATGGGATCATTATCTTGTAGGGGCAGGCCCCTGTGCCTGCCCTGATTTTTGGGTAACCACAAGGGGTTGCCCCTACAATTTTGGATAACGCAATCACGGTTGACGGGGAGCGTATTTTGTGGTAAGATACAAAGCGGAGGACTTAAATGGGAAGGTGGTTGCAGATCCAACCATGTAGGTCCTAAAAACGAATACGATACCGAAGATAGGTGGAAGGGGAGGGGAAGTCCAGTATGAGGAAAGGAGGTCGTTAAAATTGAGGATCACGATGACCTTAATGGCTTTCCTACTGGCGGCGGGATGTGGCCTCTTCACCTCCCCCACCCCGCAGCCGGACGTTACCAAGATAAGGGCCAAGGGGATCTTGGAGACGGGGATCGTAACGGTCTCCGGGGAGAAGGATGCCATAGACCCCGGGTCCTATGTCAGGATAATGGACGAAAAGGGGGAGCAACTCGCTTATGTCCAGTCCGCCATGCCGAGCGCAACATATCGAGGCTCCTTCATGGTCATGCTCAGGATCCCTCCGACGACGAGCTCCCTTAAGATAACAGCCGTTAATGAGATGCTGGGCAAAAAGGAATCGAAGCCCGTGGTCGTCCGGATAGAATGGAAGCCAAAGGAGGCCGAGATCGAGTCGCCGCCCGAAACCCCTACAAGATAAAGGTTTCTATCTTACAACTATCCTTTCCGTCTTCCTCTGAACCCTTCCTGCTGGGTCCCTTACCTCGATCCTCGATATGTAAACTCCTTTTGCATCCGGGTTCCAGAGGAATGTGGAAGTTCCTGTGCTCCCGACCTTCTTCCCCTCCTTCCGGATTAGGGAGCCGGATACGGAGAATATCTTGATGGAGACATCGCTTCCCGGCTCCGCTTCGACCTTTATCCTTACCTCTCCTCCACGAACGACGGGATTTGGGTATATGGACACGGCCGTGCGAGATCCCGCGCCCTTCTTTCCTCCTTCCGTGGTTTCCGTCCCGGCCTCGTTCCCATTCCCTTGGGATGTGGACCGGTCCTCCACCACCTGATACACAACCCCTTTGTATTTCACCATGACGTTTTTACCGACGGAGAAGAACTTAGCTAAATCAGGGATCGTCTTGACATAGTTGAAATACTCACCGCTTCCCAGGACGATCCGGATAACCGGTTCGTTCCCGGATATCTCACCATCCATCCAGAAGCCCCCGCTCAGATAGAAGGTCTTCCCTCCCAAATACTTCACGGAGCTCGTCGTTGGGCTCCCTACCACCGTGCTCTCCTTTATCTTGGTTATGTCCGAGTAAGTGTAAACCGCTTTCTCACCGCTCTCCGCCCTTAGCGCGTTAAGCGCCTTCGATTCGAAGGTTACCTGTGGGGGCCTCGGAGGAACCGGAGGCTCCGCAACCGGAGGTTGATCCTCCATTATCAGGAACGAGGTGTAGGGCGTTATTATGCCGAACTCCTTGCTTAAGGCCACGATCTCGTCTATGATCTCGTTGTTAGGCCCATTGATTGCTATCTGAAGCAGGAGATATCCTATCTTCCTCGTAGCCCAAAGCTTGGGGATGAGATCGTTCCTCGTCTCATCCCTTGGGAAGGAGACCTTGTATCCGAAGCTCCTTTCCTTTTCCCCAACCTTTCCCGTTAGAACTACATCGGCATCCCCAAACCCCTTATATCTTCCGAACAGGACGATCTGGGATCCGACGAATAGGTCCTGGATGGACTTCGGATAGAGATCGTATGTATCGATCCCTTGGATCAGGATCCTTGGCTCGGAAAGGACGGGGCTCGATATCTTCATGTAAAGCGATGACACGGCAACCTCTATGTCCTCGGAAGGCTTGACGTAGAAAGCCGCGCCGCCGTTTTCCTCCGCAACCCTGTCCAAGAACCTCGCGTTCACATCGAAGCCAACGCCGAATGCGAAGATCCTCGCCCTTACATCCCTGTTCTCCTTCTGGACGTTGGCGAGTATGGAATCCACATTCGTTTCGCCGATCGTTGGAAGCCCATCTGTCAGGAAGATGATTATGGGGAACCTTGGGGAGGAAGCCCTCAGTATCTCTATCGACCTCAACAGGGCTCCGTTTATGTTCGTTCCGCCGAGGACCTTAAGGTTATCCACGTATTTCCTCGCAGCGGTAAGCATTTCGGGGGATGCCGGGACCATCCCTTTCTCGAAGCTATAAACCTCGGTGCTGAAAGGGACTATGTTAAACCGATCCTGTGGGGATAGGTTATTAAGGACGAACCTCAACGCCCCCTTGGCTTGTTCAAGCTTCTCCCCCGCCATGCTCCCGGAGATGTCGAGGACGAACACGAGGTCCTTTGGGAGCAGATCGGTCCCCGAAACCTCTATCTTCGGGGCTATCATGAGGGCGAAGTATCCGTCCTTATCCTCGGACCTATATGCCACAAGGCTTACCCCTATGTCCTCCTCGGAAACCGTCCAGTATAGGACGAAATCCCTGTCCGGCTTGACATCGTATGCCTCATAAGAGACATATGCCCCCATATCCCCCTTCCTCTCCACCTTCACCGGATGCGATGGGGAGTATATGGCCTTTATTGGGATAGAGGAAGATATGTCCACCTTAACCGAGACCTCTTTGATCAGGGTTGGGGAGAACTTCTCGGTGTTTAAGGGATAAAGGTATCCAATCGTTCCGGAGTCGTATCTCAAGACCTCGGAATACTCTATCTCTATCCTCTTCTCCCCGTTAGCCGGTATCGGGAATATCCTGGCCCTGAAAGCTCCCTGGCCTATATACTCGAGGAGCGCCGGATCCTTCGTCTGCCTGACTATGCTCTCGTAAAGCTCCCTTGCCTTCTCCTTATCCAAGATCTCTGCGGAGAGCCTCTTCCCATCTACATACATGGAGAAATCGCTTATCGCTGCCCCTTGAGGGAGGGGGAATACGTATGTCCCTTCCAGGTCTACAGGGTTCGGATTGAGGAACACCTGGTCTACCTTCGTCCTCGCTATCTGGTTCGATATCACGACATCTACCTTATGATATTTTATGGGGAGCGGCTGGATCTTCGGGATTATAGGGTGAGGAAGTGGGATAGGGATTATAACCCCGTCCGCCATAGCCCTGGATGTGGGAAGGCAGAGGGAAAGGATCGTTATGAACAAAGCCCTTTTCATATCCCATCATCTCCTTTCCGTTAAAAGCCTTTTGCTTTCTTCGAGGGGCAAAAACCATGCCATGATCCCTTATTTCGATGGTCCTTTGATAGGGGTTCTGTGGATGGAAGCTTTGGCAGGTTACATCCGTGGTCGCCATATTTTCGGCATGCGATCCCCATTCCCGGACGGATCTCCGGCACCGCCCGTATAAGTTCCACTTCGTAAGTGGAACGACGGGGGTTGCCCTTGACATGGTAGCGATCATATGGTATCTTGGGATCTGCCGGGGGAGGTGCTGAAAAAGCGATGGGATATGAGGTGGAGGCAAGGGACTTGGCCAAATCCTATGGGGATAGGCATGTGTTCAAGGGGATAAGCTTCCACATAGGCCATGGGGAATCCCTCGCTGTGGTAGGTCCAAATGGCTCGGGGAAGACGACGCTCCTCAAGATCATCGCAGGCCTTTTACCCCCAACGAATGGAGAGGTCTATATAAGGCTGGAGGGCAGGCCCCTTGATAGATTTGAGCTTCGGAGGAGGATGGGGATAGTCCTTTCCGAGAGGTCCCTTTATGAGGAGCTCACGGCCTTGGAGAACATCTCCTTCTTCACAAAGGTAAAAGGTTTTAGAAGCTCAAGGGATTACCTCATGGGGGTTCTGAGGATGGTTGGGCTCGAAGAGGTCTCCTCCTTGCTTGTATCGGAAATGTCCTCCGGGATGAAGCAGAGGCTGAAGATAGCGGTGGCGATCGCACACGATCCAGGCCTCCTTATCCTGGACGAGCCGACGGTAAACCTCGATCCGGAAGGGCTCAGGATTCTCAAGGATATAATGGAACTACAGAAGGGGAGGGGGGTTCTCGTCATGGCAACGGCGGATCCAAGGGAAGGGAAGATGTGCGAACATGTCATCAGGCTTCATCCGTGAATCGGCGGCGGTCCTGGTTAAGGACATCAGGTCGGAGATAAGGACGAGATACGCATGGGGATCGGCGATCCTTTTTTCCATCTCCGCCCTCTTCTCCATAGGAATCCTTTTAGGCCCCTACTCCCTTGACCCGACGATGGCCGCATCGCTCCTCTGGGCCCTCATATTCTTCTCATCCATGGCCGGGCTTTCGAGGAGCTTCGTGAAGGAGGAGGAGGCGGGAACGGCCGAGATCCTCAGGGCTTCCGCGGCAAACGGACCTTTGTTTTTCGGAAAGGCCCTTTTCTCCGCCACAACCCTTATCTCCATAGAGATAGTCCTCGTCCCTTTGTTCCTGATTATAATGGGTGTGGAGGTTTCAGATCCCGGATCCTTCCTTTTGATCATCTCCCTCGGATCGGCGGGATTATGCGTAGGGACTACGATCACAGGCGCCATCGTTGCCAGGACGTCCGCAAAGGGATTGCTTTTCACCGCCCTCTCGTTCCCAATCCTTGTGCCCGACCTCCTGCTCTCCATGGCCGGGACGAGGGCCGCCATAGAAGGGGAGGGGATAAGGGGTATGGGCTTGGAGGTTTTCGCCCTCTCCCTTTACATAGTTGCGATCTTCTCCGTGTCCTACCCCCTTTTCGGATTCGTATGGGAGGGATGAATTACCTCGTCCTCCTTATGAACGCCAGGATGCCGCCGAGCATTATCAAAGCCGCCCCGAGATGGACCATGCTCACGAGCGGCTTCTCGGAGATCTCGACTATAAGCGCTTCCGAAGGCCTCCTTCCATCAAGCCCATATATCCTTAAAGCTATCATCCCTTCGTCCGCCCTTATAGCGGCAAGCTCCGCACTCGCTTCCCCTTCCGGAAGCCTCGCCCTTCCAGTAGGAGTTCCCGAGAAGTCCATCCCCGGAGCTACCTCTACCACGGATCCTTTCGGCCCCCTGACGCGTAGCCTCGCCCTTACCTCCGCGCCCCGGCTTCCCGTCGCCCCTATTATCTCAAATCCCATGAACCGGATCCTATAACCCCTTATCCCTTTTTCCTCTCCCTTCCTCAGGTATAGCGATAGGGCGCTGGAATCCGGTATGAAATCCCTTGGGGATATGTAGAGATCGCGAAGGATCGAGCTGAATACGGCTGGAATGGTCGCCGACCCCTTCCTCGTCGACCTGACCTCCAGATATACCCTCCTTCTCATGCCCTTTCCCGTTATCTCCATCCCCCACCCAGCCCTTTCCATCCCGTTATACCTTACCTCATACCCCATGACGTGAACGGGCCGGTCTACGGTCAGGGATGCAACTTCCCTCTTCTCGTATCCATAGGATGCAATAGCTCCAACCAAGATGGCGGAGATCCCTATGTGCGACAGATATCCGCCGATCCTTATAAGCCCCATCCCCCTGGATATGGCGGAATATATAGAGGCGATGTTGGCGGAGATGCAGAGGATGAGCGACGCAAGGAGGACGATCCAGGATACGTTGTGGACCCAGAAGAGGAGGATCGGGATCGATCCCAGGGATAGGATCCCCGAAATGGCCAACCGGACCAATCCCCCCTTCCCTCCCTTCCCCCATGGAAGGACGGACGCGATTCCGGAGAGGATGGAGATGGCGATCGCTGCCGGAAGGCATGCGGCGTTGAAGAAATCCATGGAGAGGACCTTCTCCCCGCCGGCCCTCGAGATGAGAGGATAGACGGTTCCGAAAGCTATTATAACGGCCGATGCCACCGTTATCCAAACCCCTATCGGAAAATATGGGGATCGAGATCCCCACCCCTCCTCCAGCTCCTCGCTTCCCCGATAGCTCCCCCACTTTACGGAAAGCGCTATGAGTCCAGAGCCTGAAACGACGATGGTCCAGGCTATGAGGAGTAAGTTAAAGGCCTTTCCAACCTCGAGGAAGGAATGGACGGATATATCCCCGAGGACCCCGCTCCTCGTTATATAATTCCCGAAGAATATGGAAAATGCGATCAGGATGGACAGGAAGGCGTTGGTCCTCTCCATCCCCCTCCCGGCCATCTGCTTTATTAACCCGTGGATCAGCGCGGAAGACAGGAGCCAGACCACGAGCGAGATGTTCTCCACGGGATCCCATGCCCAATACCCTCCCCATCCAAGCGTCTTATACGCCCAGTATCCGCCGGTGGCTATTCCTATCCAGAGGATGGTCCACCCCGAGATAGCCCATGGCATGGTCCTCCTTTCCCATCCAGTCCATCCCTTGCCGCATATCCCGCCGATTATAAGGGAGAAAGGGACGAGGAGCAGGGAATAGCCGAGGAAAAGAAAGGGAGGGTGGATCGCCATCCAGAAGTTTAGAAGCAATGGGTTCAGGCCCTCTCCATCCATCGGGATCCCGTCGAGCTTTCCCCCAAGCTCCTGGGCGAGGGATGTAAATGGGTTCATCGGGGTGAGGAGGGAGAGGATGGCCACGATGGGAAGGGCGTTGAAAAAACCGACGAAATGGTTCTCCTCCCCAGCCCGTCGATCGAGGATCGGTCCGATGATGGAGAGGAACAGGGCGAAGAGGAGGAGGGATCCCTCTTGTCCGGCCCAGAAGGAGGATATGAGGTATAGGAGCGGGAGGTCCATGGATGTGTTATGGTAGACGTAAGCCACGTCGAACCTATGGGAGAGGATGAGGTAGAGGAAGAGGATGGAGGATGCCACGACAAGCCCCGATGATAGGTAAAGCGTCTTCCTCGCTATTCCTATCCCCCTCCAGCTCGGAAGGAAAAAGGCAGCGAGCCTGAGGAGGAGGGAGAATGAAGCCATGATGAAGGCGGATATGATGAGGATCTTCCCGAGGGTCAAATCCATGCCTCCTCTATAAGCCCTTCATCCTATACTTCGATGGACACTTGACCAATATCCTCTTGGCATTGAATACCCCGCCTGTGAACCTGCCAACCACCACGATGAACTCCGCTTCCTCATATCCCGAGGGCATCGGTCCGCGATAGGATACGGCCATCCTCATCCCCTTCCCGTCGATCAGGACGAAGCGGCTCTCCCCTGTCTCCGGGTCGAAATTCGCCTTACCCCCTTCTACCCTTCCCCTAACCTGGACGGTCCTTTCGGATTCCATAGCTTCCTTCACCCCGACGTAGGGGACTATGGATTTCCTTAGGGAAAGGAGGGAGAGGACGAAGAGGGAGATCACGGCTAAAACGGCTATGTATAAGTTCAGCCTCATCTTCCCTTTTTCCTAAGCTTCATGTCGATATGGAGGAGGTAGATGAAAACGATAACCCATCCTATAAGGGCGGCGGCCATCGCCACATACATCTTCCTCCCTCACCCCTTTCTCATGACCTCTTCAACCCTTATCCTGATCTTAAGGAGCCATATGTAGATCCCCGTATAGCCCGCGAGGGAGGTGAGGAGCAAGGCGAAGGAGGTAGCATCTATCTCCATCTTCCTGGCTATTATCGGGGATGAATGGAGGGACGGTAGGAGCCTTGGGATGACGAAGATGAAGAAAGGCATGGATGTTCCGGCAAGGATCGCGTAAACGGCCGCAAGCCTTGCCCTAAGGGCTTCGTCGGATACGGCGCTCCTTAAGGCGAAGTAGGCGCCGTATATGAGGAGCAGGATGAACACAGATGTCTCCCTTGGATCCCAATTCCAGTAAGCGCCCCATGAGGCCTTCGCCCATATAGATCCGGAGATCGTCGCTCCCAGGCAGAACCAGAAGCCTATTCCAGCCGATGCCGAGGATACGGTGTCGTCCTCTATCTTCCTCCTTTTCAGGTATAGAGCTCCGTAGAGGAGGGCTATGAGGAATGCCACGGCGGATATCCATGCCATGGGGACGTGGAAGAATATGGCCTTGGCCGAATGTCCAAGGGAAGGATCCGGTGGAAGGAGGAAGACGAAGGCTGTAACCGCTGCCATCCATATTCCGAGGATAGATCTCAGGACCATTTAAACCCCTCCCTCAAATGTCCTTCAAGCCGATTATAGCAATCGGAACCCGTCATGTCAACACGTTCCCTTTATCGTTCCACTTACGAAGTGGAACGAAGACCGGCCTCCTTTTCCCTTGACAGATCCCCGTTTTTGTGCTATCTTCTCGTGGTAAAGGGATTGGCGATGCCGTTTTCCGTAATTCACTAAATAGAGGGGTGAGGGGATATGACCTCGAGGGAAAGGGTTCTTCTGGCTCTTAACCATAAGGAGGCGGACAGGGTGGCCATCCACGACTCCCCTTGGGGGACGACCGTGGAGAGGTGGCATAGGGAAGGGCTTCCGGAAGGGGTATCTCCGGATCGATACTTCGGATACGAGTTCGTCGGGTTCGGGGCCGATACCTCCTTCAGATTCAAGGAGGAGGTCGTCGAGGAGACAGACGAATATATCATCATGAGGAATTCAAACGGAGCCCTCATAAAGAACTGGAAGCATAGGACGTCCACACCTGAGATGATGGATTTCACGATAAAGAGCAGGAAGGATTGGGAGGAACATAAGTGGAGGCTTAGGATGGATAGGTCGAGGATAGACTGGAGGGCTGTGGAATGGTGTAAGAAGGCGAGGGAAGAGGGGTATTTCGTCCATTACTCCGGAGTCCTTGGCTACGACAAGACCCAGGGGATAGTCGGATCCGAGAGGCTCCTCATGGCGATGATAGACGATCCAGATTGGGTCAGGGAGATGTTCGAGGCGAGCGGGGATCTGATAATAGAGACGGCGGAGGAGATGATGGCTGGGGGGTTCGAGTTCGACGGCGCTTTCCTCTTCGACGATATGGGCTATAGGAACTCCTCCCTTTTCTCCCCACAGATGTATAGGGAGCTTCTGAAGCCGGTTCACAAAAGGGTTTTCGATTTCTTTCATGGCAAAGGGCTGAAGGTGATACTGCATAGCTGTGGGTGTGTTAAGGGGCTCGTTCCGGACCTCATAGATGCCGGGCTCGATTGCCTGCAACCCCTTGAGGTCAAGGCTGGGATGGATCTTATAGAGCTAAAGAAGAGGTATGGGGATGTCCTCGCATTCATGGGTGGGATAGATGTGAGGAAGATGGCGGATCCGGATCCCCTTGCGATAGAGGAGGAGATAAGGACGAAGATAACGTTTGCGAAGAGAGGAGGAGGGTATATATACCATTCCGATCATTCGGTTCCGGATAACGTCAGCTTCGAGAGGTATAAGAGGGTCATAGAGCTGGTCATGCACTATGGGAGATACGATGTTTCTTAAGGTAATAGCGTGCGATATAATGTTCAGGGAGATCTGTTGGCTTTCGGCAACGACGCCAAACCGCGTGGACCTCGAGTTCCTCGGGAAGGGATACCACGACGACCCTAAATCAGGAAGGGGGGCGTTACAGGAGAGGATAGATTCCGTTCCGGAGGGGGAATACGATGCGATACTCTTGGGCTATGCCCTTTGCAACAACATGATAGTTGGGCTTAAGGCGCGCCATACCCCGGTAGTAATACCGAGGGCCCACGACTGCATAACCTTCTTCCTCGGGTCGAGGAAGAGGTATGAGGAGATGTTCTCGGAGAACCCCGGGACATACTACTACTGTGCGGGATGGCTCGAGAACAGGAGGAAGTCCGAAGGGTTGCCTGAAAGCCAAGGGAGCCCCTGGCCTTCCAGGGCTTATGAGGAATACGTGGAGAGGTATGGGGAGGAGACGGCCAGATACATCCTCGATGTTATGGAGGGTTGGAAGAGGCATTACAGCAGAGGGGTTCTCATAGATCTCGAATATGCGTATAGGCTCGGGTTGGAGGAGAAGGTCCTCAAGATATGTAAGGAGAATGGATGGGAGTTCTTAAGGGTTCGAGGTGATATGAGCCTTCTCAGGAGGTGGATAGACGGGGATTGGGATGATGATTTCCTCGTGCTTCATCCGGGCCAGGAGGTCTATGCAACGTATGACGAGAGGATAATAGATAGGAGATAAGCGGTTAAGCCGAGAATGCTTGGGACAGGATCTCATCCATATGTTCGACGAGGACGATGGAAAGGGATTTTTTAACGTCTTCCGGGATCTCCTCGAGGTCCTTCTCGTTCTCCTTTGGGAGGAATACGATTTTTATCCCAGCCCTATGAGCTGCCAGTATCTTGTCCCTTATCCCTCCGACTGGAAGGATATTTCCCCTTAGGGTTATCTCTCCCGTCATAGCGATTTCCTTTCTGACGGGCCTTTTGGTCAAGGACGATGCGAGGGATGTCGTTATAGTAACCCCGGCGGAGGGGCCGTCTTTAGGAACCGCTCCGGAAGGGACGTGGATATGTATATCCCATTTCTCGTGGAAATCTTGGGGGAGGTTCAGGGCATCCGCCCTCGATCTCAGATATGTCAAGGCGGCCATGGCCGATTCCTTCATCACCTCACCAAGCTGGCCTGTGAGGATGAGGTTTCCCTTTCCCGGGACCACTGCCGACTCTATGAGTAGTATTTCGCCTCCCGTTGGCGTCCATGCAAGCCCTGTGGCTACCCCTACCTCGTCCCTTTCGGTTCCCGCTTCATGCTTGAACCTTTGAGGGCCGAGGTATTCATGTAGGTCTGAGGAGGTGACCTTTATAGGCTTTTCGGCTCCCTCCAATATCTTTTTCGCTGCCTTTCTGCATATTGTCGCTATCTCCCTTTCTAAGTTCCTCAATCCCGCTTCCCTCGTATAGTTCCTTATTATTCCAATTATGGCATCGTCCGTTATCTCGATCATCCCATCTTCTAATCCATTCTCCTTCTTCTGCTTCGGGATGAGGTGTCTTTTGGCTATATGTAACTTCTCCTGTTCCGTGTATCCCGGGATCTCTATGACCTCCATCCTATCGAGGAGGGCTGGGGGTATCGTATGTAAGACGTTTGCCGTCGTTATAAACATAACCTTTGACAAGTCGAATGGGACATCGAGATAATGATCTACAAAGGAATGGTTCTGTTCGGGATCGAGGACTTCGAGGAGCGCCGCCGCTGGATCCCCCCTGAAGTCCATCCCTATTTTATCTATCTCGTCGAGCATGAAGACAGGGTTGTTGGTCCCAGCCCTTCTCATCCCCTGTATTATCCTTCCCGGCAGAGCCCCTACATATGTTCTCCTATGGCCTCTTATCTCCGCTTCATCCCTTATTCCTCCAAGCGATATCCTTATGAACTTTCTGTTAAGGGCCTTTGCTATGGAAAGGCCCAGGGATGTCTTCCCAACCCCCGGGGGACCGACAAAGCATAGTATCGGTCCCTTCATATCCCCCTTTATCTGCCTGATGGCGATGTATTCGAGGATCCTCTCCTTCGGCTTCTCGAGGTCGTAGTGGTCCTCGTCGAGGATCTGCTTCGCCTTTCTTATATCCACCGTCTCCTCAGAGCTCACGTTCCAGGGCAATGACAGGATCCAGTCGAGATAAGTCCTCGATACCGTGTATTCGGCGGATGCGGAGGGCATCTTGGACATCCTTTCGAGCTCCCTCTCCGCCTCTTTCCTCGCCTCCTCCGGAAGTTCGAGCTTAGAAAGCCTCTCCTTAAGCTCGTTTATCTCCACGGTCCTCTCGTCTTCCTCGCCGAGTTCCCTCTGGATGGCCTTGAGTTGCTCCCTGAGATAGGCCTGTCTCTGGATCTTCTCCATCTCCTCCTTAACTTGGGATTGGATCTTCGATCCTATCTCGAGGATCTCGAGCTCCCTCTCCAGGAATCCCATCAAGGTCCTGAACCTCTCCTTGAGATCTATCCGCTCGAGTATCTTCTGCCTCTCCTCGAGGGAGAGCTTTATGTGGGAGGCCATGAAGTCCGCTTGCTGGCTCGGATCTTGGAGGTTGATGGCGGCTATGGCTATCTCCTGGGGCAGGTTTGGAGCAAGCGAGACGATCTTTTGGAATATATCGAGGGCATTCCTGATCATCGCCTCCAGCTCTATATCCCTCTGCCCGGAAGGCGTTAGGACCTCGATCCTTGCCTTTAGATATGGCTCCGTCTCGATGAGCTCCACCATCCTCACCCTGGAAATGCCTTGAAGGAGCATCTGGACGGATCCATCGGGCATCCTGAGCATCTTGACTATAGCGGAGGCCGTTCCGACCTCGTAGAGCTCGTTGGGGTTCTCCGATGGCTTCCTTGCGAAAACCCCTATTATCTTCTCCCCGGATATGACGTCGTCCACGAGCTTTATCAGGTTCGGCTCCGAGACGGATATAGGAGCGACCATATATGGATATATCACGAACCCGGCGGGGAGGACGGGGAGGATATCCGGTATAGGCGGGATCGAACCGTTTGGCATCCTCATCCCCTCCTTCTCATTTGATTTCTATATGCCTCGTTTTCGGAACGAGTTTCGGAAGGACGATCCTCAGGAATCCATTCTCATATCTAACCTCCGCCTTCTCCGGATCGACCTGGGTTGGCAGCTCTATCAACCTCTCGAAGTTCCCAAAGCTTATCTCCATCCTGTGATATCTCGTCGCCTCCCCCTCTATCTTCGGCCTCTCCCCGTATATCTTGAGGACCTGCCCTTCAAGCACGACCTTTATCATCGACCTGTCGACCCCGGCTAACTCGACCAAGACCACCACCTCCCCCTCCGTCTCGTAGACATCAACGGGGGGTTCCCAGAAGCGGGAGGAGAACCTCAATTCGGGACTCTTCAGGGATGAGACGTGGCTCAAGAACTGCTCCATCTGCCTTTGGACCTCGTCCAGCTCAAGGAGGATCGTCCATCTACTCCTCATCATCGTGCCTCCACCTCCTCGATATTAAATAAATCGGGATGCCCGATCCTATAAGGAGCGCCCCGAGGATGGATTCGAGAGGCGCATAACTTACGCTCCCATAAAGCATATATAGGCAGGAGATGAGGAAGAGGATGGGGAGGAACGGATAACCTGGAACCCTAAACCCCCTCCTCTCCCCCTTCCTCCTGAGGAGGAAGAGGGATATAGATGTCAGGACGAAGAAGAGCCAGCATGCAGCGGATGTATATTTTACCAGAGCTTCGAATCCCTCCCTCGATCCGAAGAGGAGGATCAGGGCGAGGGTTATAAGGCCTTGGAAGGCGAATGAGACATAAGGGGTTCCGCGCCTCTCGTCCCATCTTCCAAGGGTTCGAAATCCCCTATGATCGACCCCTATCGCATAATAGATCCTTGCCCCCGTGAATATCATTCCGTTTACGGCGCCGAGGGCCGATATGGCTATGAGGAGGCTTATCCCCTTTTCCGCCCACTCCCCAAGCCCCGCCTTAAGGAGGTCAGCCGCAACGGCGTTCGAGGAGCTCATCCCGTCGAATCCAAGGGATGCGAGGAAGGAAACGTTCAGGGCGAGGTATACGACCGTCACAAGGGATGTCCCGAGGATGAGGGAGGAGAGGATGTTCCTCATGGGCCTCTTCACCTCCGCCGCGACGTATGCTGCCTCGTTCCATCCGCCGAACGTCCAGAGGACGAATATCATCGCCGTGGGAAAGGAAGAAGATGGCTTAACGGGATCCACATCCGCTTTTCCGGATCCATGGAAGAGGAATCCGGCAACGCATATGGCAGTTATTCCAAGGACCTTTACTGTTGTTAGGATGTTCTGGGTCCATTTCCCCTCCTTGATCCCGGCCATGTTGATGAGGGTAAGGGCCGCGACGAGAACGGAGGCATATAAGAGGGATGGATCTGAACCTATTGGGATAACCCTGCTTGCGTAATCGGCGAAGATGTATGATGTTGCAGCTATGGAGCCCGTCCTTATTATCAACATCTGGGCCCATCCGAAGAGGAAGCCGATCAGGGGTCCGAAGGCCCGGCTTATGTATACGTAATCCCCTCCTTCGTAAGGGTAAGATGTGGCCAGTTCGGCATAGCAAAGGGCCCCGATGAGGGACAGGACCCCTCCTAAAACCCATGCCCCTATCATGGCCCAGGGACTTCCGCTGTATTTTGCAACGATCGGAGCGGTCTCGTAAATCCCAGCGCCTATTATTATCCCGACTATTATAGATGTCGTGTCGAACAGGGAAAGCTCCGGCTTAGGATATCCCCTTCCAAATGCGTTGAGTTGGGACACGCAACCACATCCTCCCTCTATCCCATAGGTATTGTTGTAGGGAGCAGCCGAACCCGGATCCATGTTCGACCATAATTATAGCTTACGGCTCGATAGATGTCAAGCTTGGATTATCCTGAGCCTGACTGCATTACCCACAAGGCATTTGAGCATGGGAGGATCTCTTGTAGGGGCAACCCCCTGTGGTTGCCCAAAATCATGGGCAGGCATGTTGAACGTTCCAACGTTTAAACGTTCAAACGTTCCAACGTTTTTACACAGGGGCCTGCCCCTACTTGACAAGGCTTGGTTCCTATGATAGAATGATGAAACGTCGGAAGCGAAGACAAGGAGGGGAAAGGATGGGAGGGCATGACGATGCCTTTTACGAGGCGGAGCTGATATTCCCGCCGGAACATCGCCATAACCATGCTTCCTGCATATTGGAATGCCCTAATGGAGACCTGTTGGTCTGCTGGTATAACGGGTCCGGGGAGAAGGAGGCGGACGACGTCAGGATAGAAGGTGCGAGGAAACGGAAAGGCGGGAAGGGATGGAGTAGGTTCGTGATGGCGGATACGCCGGATTACCCGGATTGTAATCCGTGCATGTTCCTGGATCCTTTAGGGAGGCTCTGGCTCATATGGGCCACGATCCTCGCAAACGAATGGGATACGGCTGTTCTCAAATACAGGGTTTCCAGCTCGTATCTCGAAGATGAGGAGCCAAGATGGGAGATGGGGGATCTCATCCACATAACCCCACGCGAGGATTTCGTGGAAGAGGTGCTTAAGGCATGCGATGAGGAGGGGAGGGAGGAGCTCCGAGCTTATATAGAGGACAGGAGAAGGCGTGTGAAGAACAAGCTCTTGTTGCGCATAGGATGGATGCCGAGAGCACATCCCCTCGTCTTGGATGGCGGCAGGATCTTGCTCCCTCTTTATTCTGACGGTTTCGACTTCTCCCTTATCGCCATAAGCGACGATCTCGGCCTTTCTTGGCGTCCAAGCCTTCCCTTGATCTCCTATGGAGGCATACAGCCGACCCTGGTTCGACGGGAAGATGGCACCATCGTCGCCTACATGCGCGATAACGGACCTTTCCCAAAGCGGGTGATGGTGAGCGAATCGAAGGATAGGGGGATGAGCTGGAGCCCCGTTAAAAAGACAGATCTTCCGAACCCCGGCTCCGGGCTCGAGGTCATAAGGCTTAGGAACGGACATTGGCTCATGGTCTGCAACGATACGGAGGTCGGAAGGAATAGCCTGGTTGTCATGATCTCGGAGGATGAGGGGAGGAGCTGGAGATGGAAGAGGCATCTGGAGCACGACGAGCCCGGTCCCGAGGCTGGCTCGTATTCCTATCCATCCGTCGTCCAGGGAAGGGATGAAACCATCCATATCACATATAGCTACCATCCAAGGCCAGGGGTTCTGGAGTCCATCAAATACGTGCATTTCGATGAGAGGTGGGTTTTAGAGGGATGTGGGTCTGGATCGCCTTGAGCTTGGTAATGGCTAAAGGGGCTATGGCTGAGGGGCAAGGGATTCCCAGGGTGGGGCGATGGGATCTTTTCGAGTTGGTTCTCACCAACCCCAGGGAATATGCCAATCCCTTCAGCGATGTGAGCCTGAATGGGGATTTCACTTCGCCTTCGGGGAGAAAGTGGTCCCAATTTGGTTTCTACGATGGCGAAGGGATCTGGCGGTTGCGGTTCATGCCTGATGAGGAAGGGGAATGGCATTACCAAGCGCATTTCTCAGACGGTTCACATGGAGTGGAAGGGCGTTTTATCTGCGAACGTGGGAGATCACACGGCCCTCTTCGGGTTCGCAGGGATAATCCGCTGTGGTTTGAACACGCCGATGGGACCCCTTTCTACATGAGGGCATTTCACCTGTGGCAAGTCGATGCCCTTGATGAAGGGATTTTGGGAAAGACATTGGATTTCCTGAAAGGGCAGGGTTTCAACACCGTTTACGGTCCTCATCTCGGGCCGGAACGGCTACCGTGGGAGAGGAAGTCGGATGAGGAGTTGGACTTCTCCCGTTTCAACTTAAGGGTGTGGCGTGATCTCGATCGTGTATTGGAAATGATGGCCGCCCGTGGCATGGTTCTCATCCCGTTCAACATCTTCGGAGGCACCAATGGGATGCCCAAGATCCCCACCCGGGAGCAGGAGGAGCTCTTCCTTCGCTACTGGGTTGCCCGGTGGGGCGGGTTCTGGAACGCGACCTTCCAGCCCACCAGCGAATGGGAGGAGGGTTTTCGGGAGTCGGAGATCCTTCGCATTGGACAACGGCTGCGGGAACTCGATGGGGGTCGGCACCTCATCAGCGTGCATTCCTGGAGGGATAGCACAGATGCGGTGCGTTGGGCAGGATGGTATGATTACATCACGGTGCAAGATAAGCTATGCGATTGGAATGTGGGGAAGTATATGTGGTTGATAGACCTCGGGCGTTTTAAAAAGCCGATCCTGGCGCAGGAATCCCTCTGGGAAGGCAACGGCTATCAGGGAGAGGCCGGACTGGATATAGACAACCTTCGCAAGGCGGCTTGGACGATCGCCCTATCCGGAGCACAGATAAACTACGACGATTCGGTCCCCTCCCCCCGTCGTGTCCTCGGATTCGGGGAGCGAGGGGTGAAGACCTTCGATGTCTACGGCGCGGAGATGGAGCCTCAAGGGCTATTCTACCCTCACCTGAAAGTGCTGGGCGAATTCTTTGAATCGATTCCATTCTGGAAGATGGTGCCTCAGCCAAAGCTGTCTAATACAGGCCTTTGCCTCGCACAGGTGGGCGAGGAATACGTCGTTTACGCCCCCTATGGAGGAACGGTGGTTCTCGATTTGACGGATGCGAACGTTTCTTTTGAGGCCCGCTGGCTTAACCCGCGGAACGGCGAGTTCGGAGAACCGATCGAGGTCGCCGGAGGGGGGAAACGTAAGTTCACATCCCCGGATGAGAACGATTGGGTTCTCCATATAAAACGTATTCGCCAGACGAAGGATGCCGAGGCTCGTGGTTAAGGGCATCAGGGCGTTCCTAATAGCTTTGGCGGTCCTCCTTTCCGGATATGGGCGTTGTAATCCCCAGGAGGTCTTCGGATCCCTCGCTTCGGAGTTTTCCTCCTGGAACTCCTTCGGAACATGGACGAATTCCATCTCCCAATACCTATCGCTATCTGCCTCATCTGGAGGGATGGCCGGATATGCATATCTCCGGTTGATCTCATTTCTTCCGGATGGGGAAGGTCCCAGGCTTTATCCGGTCTGCCTCTGGGCGAGCTATCGGGATCCGAGGGGGATGCTCCGGATTTCCTTAGGAAGGCAGTTCCGCTATGAAGGGATCGGCACGATCCAATTCGATGGGATAGAGCTTTCCTTAAGGAAGATAGGTCCTATGTCCATATCGCTCTATGGCGGCCTATATCCTTATCTCGAAGGGGGGAGGATCTTCGGATTGGAATGCTCTATATCACCTCTTTCCTGGATTGAGGTTGGGATCGGCTATAGCCGGAGGAGGTCGTCGGGGGTGGATAAGACGGGCTTCGTGGCGTTTGAAGAAGTGGTGGCTTCCTTTGGGATGGATCTTCCATCGGGGATCCGCCTCTCCGGGATATCGCAATACGATATGATCTTCCATCGCCTGAGGAGGGCGAATATCTACGGACGTGGATCTTTTAAGGACTTAGATCTCTACCTTGCTTACGATCTAAACGGACCTTATCCTGCCTCGCGATCGATATACAACGTTTTCGGGGCGAGGGAGAACCAGGAGCTCAGGATAGGGGCGGACCTCAGATCGTCCGAAGGGCTCTCCTTAGGGATCTCCTCTTCCATCATCGGATTTTCGGGGATTGGGGATGGACTGGCGTATGAGGTGGAGGGGAATGGAGGGCGGTATTTACAGGATCGCTCTCTTTCCGTTTCCCTAAAGGCGAGGTTTGGATACGGTGGATCCGGGATCCAAATATCCGCGATGGGGAACAAAATCCTTTCGCCTAAGGCCGCTATTGGGGTAAACCTTTCTGCCCTTGGCTTTAGCTTCGGAAGGGGGATGAGGGGCGCCTTTCTCGGTGGGGTTGAGATATCGGCTAAGCCATGGCGAGGTGTGAGGCTATCGGCGGGGGCGAGTTTATCCGTGAACTCCGTATATCGCAATGGGGGAACGGTTAGGATCTCCATTACAACCCCCTTCGAGGTGCGATGAAGGCCCTTCGGTATCTCGCTATCGTCCTCCTCTACATCCCAGCATGCTCCTTCCTGAAATCGGCTGGGGAAGGGGGAACGGGGAGGAAGCCGGCTACGCATACCGCGGCTTGGGTCGCAAATCACGGTCCCGATGCGAGGAGGGGGTGGGAGCGGTGTATGATCTGCCATAAGGAGAGGGATTGCGCCGACTGCCATAAGGGCTTTGGGAAGCTTAAAAGCCCCCATCCCGAAGATTTCGACGTAACCCATTCTTATATCGCGGCTTCGTCCTTAAGGTCTTGCAAGGGCTGCCATAAGTTGGAGCGCTGCGGCGAATGCCATGTAAAGGAAAAAGTTAAGCCATCGTCTCATTCGTCCGGGTGGACGTTTGCCCATGGTTCCGAGGCGAGGAGGAACATGGATCTATGTGTCCTCTGTCACGATGAATCGAGGTGCGTTTCCTGCCACAGGGCGATAAACCCCCATCCTCCGGGGTTTAAGGGGTTGGTTTCGTCCAAGGGCTCTATCCAACACCGCGATCCCTCTTCCTGTGCGAACTGCCATGTAATAGGGAGGAAGGGGGATGAGGACGTTCCGAATAACCTTTGCGGATCGAGGTATTGTCATGGTAAGGTGAGTCGGAGGTGATGGAGATGAAGCTCAAGATATGGATGTCGGAGATAAGGGCGAACTTCCTTCCGCTATCGGTGGTTTTGATCTTCCTCGGGACATCCATTGCCTGGCACGAGGGTTCCCTCAACATCTTCCACGCATTCCTTTCCTTGCTTGGCCTCCTTTTGCTTCACATAAGCGTAAATCTCCTTAACGAATACTTCGATTATAAGACCGGGGTGGATTTTCATACGAGGAGGACCCCGTTCAGCGGGGGGAGCGGGAATCTGCCGGCGGGGCTTCTCGAACCGGCATCCGTCTTTCGGGTTGGGGTTATCTCCTTCGCATTAGCTGTGCCAATAGGGATATACTTCTTAGCGATCAGGGGGCTTGCGCTCCTTCCCATCCTCCTCCTCGGATCCATCTGCGTTCTCCTTTATACCCCTTTCCTCAGCAGGCTTGGATGGCCGGAGTTTTGGGCAGGCCTCGGCCTCGGGAACCTGCCGGTCCTCGGGGCTTATTTCATCCAAACCGGGCATTATACCCTGGATGCCGTCCTCGCCTCCATCCCCTCGTGGATCCTTGTCCACAACCTCCTCTTCCTGAACGAGTTTCCGGATGTGGAGGCGGATGGGGTAGGGAGGAAGAGGACGCTCCCTCGGGTGATGGGGATGGGTAAGGCGAGCAGGCTTTATGCAGCCCTGACATCCGCCGTTTACATTTGGATATTAGGAGGCGTCATCGTCGGAATCCTACCCCCTCCAGCCCTCGTGGCCCTTTTGACCGTTCCCTTCGCCGTGAAGGCGATGAGGGATGCCTTCTATTGGCGGGAATGGCCGAGGCTGGTATCGGCGATGGGGTCGAACGTCATCGTCGTCCTTTTCACCCAACTGCTCCTCGGTTTAGGATATATCTTAGCGAAGGGGGTTGGATTGTGATGAGATGGTCCTTGGCTTTGCTTATGACGTTCCTTTCCCCTGTATCCGTATTGGCTGGGGGCATAGAGCCCATAGGGAAGGTCGGCCAGGTCGATTGGATAAACGGCGTGGTCTCGATTAAGGCGGGAGGGGTAAGGAGGGCTGGATCGATCGTCGTCGGGTCGGAAAGGTATAGGGCGCTGTATGAAGTCCTGCTCGATTTAAGGGTCTCGGACGGGATGAAGGTAAGGGATTTGGTCCAGGTGGATCCGAAGCTCAGGTCGAAGATCCTGAAGATCGTGAGGTCTGCGAAGATGAGGGGCATAAGGTATCTCTCCGATAGCACTATCGAGCTTTCGCTCGAGGTGAGGATATGGGGGAAGGAAGGGGTTGCCGAGGCCCTTCTTTCATCGGACCTGAAGTCCAAGATGCCGCCGTTGGAATCCCCGGAGATGGACCGCCTCAGGGCTCTCGAGAGGAGGATAGAGGCGATAGAGGAGTTTTTGAAATCCCTCGGATACGGGGGGGCATTGCAGGAGGAGCCGGTCCCGGAATACACCGGGCTCGTCCTCGACCTCCGCGGCACGGGGTTCAAGCCCTCGATCTTCCCGAGGATCATATGCGAGGGGGAGGAGCTCTATTCCCTGGAGATGGTGGATCGGGAGATATTGGTGGAGAATGGAATGGTCATGTATACCGATTCCCTCGACCTGGAAAAGATAAAGGATAGGGTTGGGGAGAATCCTCTGATTATCGATGTAAGGAGGCTTTCGCCGGACAAGACGGATCCTATAATAGGATCAAACCTTAAGCTCTTCAAGATCCAATCCTTACAAAACGCCCTAAAGAGGTGTGGGGTTGTGATGGTCGTTGATAGATAAAAGCTCGTTTGCCAGCGATATGGCCACCTCCATCATCCTCTCCCCTTCTCCAGGGGCTATCTGGCTTAGCCCGTAATATTTATACGACTCCTCGACCTCGTATCCCCCTATCCTGTAGGAGGAAGAGGTCGGGATATATCCTATGTCCCCGTTTGCATATCCTATGACCATCGTGAGCTTGGCCTTCGCCCTTCCCTTAACCATCATCCCGAGTTCGCAGAAGAGTTCCCCAGGTATCCCGACGAGGACGATAGGCCCTATGGCTATCGCCCCTATCTCCGCCTCTATCTCCGGGGTCTCTATCCCATCCTCCCTCGCCTTCAGCATGTCCCTCGCCCACATCTCCTCCGCCTTCGCCACCCTTAGGGCTACCTCGTCCCCCCTTTCCTTCGCCGATGATTCCCTCTCCATAGCTTCCGATAAAAGCCCTTCTATTTCCTCCTTAGGTGGAAGGGGGGAACAGCGAAGTGAAAGTCTTCTTATTCCAGCCTTGACCTTTCCTTCCTCTAAAAACTCCATTTCGCCGTTTATGAGCCTTTCCGCATCCCCGGCGAGCTCCTCCCCTATCTCCCTGAGTTCATCCTCCCCTCCCCTTGTCCTTGGGTTTACATCGCCACATGCTCCGTTCGCAAAAGCGCAGAAGGCTTCCTTCCCTTTCCTTTCCCTTATCCTTTCCTCGAGGATGGATACCGCATAGCCCGGATAATCGGCGGAGATGAGGAGGTTATCGCTCCCGAAGACGACGGGATGACATCCATGGTTCATCAAAACCGCAATCCTTTTCTCGTCCTCGGCGCAAAGGAGGAGCAGTTCCCTATCCACAGGCCCCTCCGGATTGGGTCCGATTACAACCCTTCCATCCTCAAGCCTTCTCCTCCTGTTAATCCCTATGTGGGTTTCCCCTCTTGAGAAGCCGATCCTACATGGGGAGAGGGAGGAGAGGGCGGAGGACAACGCCTGGATCAGCAATCCGTCGAGCTGGGAGAGCCATTCCTTGTTCGGTTCCCCGCACATCCTAAGCGAAAGGGATGTCGCCGGGCCGGAATGGGTATGGGTGCATGCTATTATGAGCGCGTCCTCCGGAATCCCTAAGAGCTCCTCCGCCATCCTCTTGACCTTCATCTTCTTTAAATCGAGCCCTAAGAGGTCGCAGATGAGGAGCCCTGCCGTTCCTCCTTCCGAATCCTTTACGACGAAAGCCCTTGCGTATAACCTGTCCCTTATCCCCACGGAGGGGGATGTCCTGGCGACGTAACCCGTCAGCTCTACCCCAACTGGAGGGGTTATGTCAGCCTTCCCCGTTCCTACGTATATCTTGCTCATTCCCTACCACCTCCTTCACCAATTCACCGGATATACCTTGATCGGGACGAAACATCCGACCAAAGTCCAGAGGCCTCCGTTTATGAAGTCCCCGAATATCAGTCCAAGGAAGAAAGGCTGCCATCTCCTGTATACCCTGATCCCTCCATACCTTATGAGGAGCGATTTGGCAAGCCATGCCAGGGCGAAGGGCATCCAGAGCTGGGCCATGGTGAAGGTATTGGCCATGGCGTATCCTACTGGGTGGAAGGGCCACCATAGGAACCTGCTCCTCATAAGCGAGAGGAACCACGTGAAGAGGGCTCCTATGACGACGAACGCGAGGCCGTAGGTATCGGGCTTCGATGGGTTGTCCAGCTCTCCCTGGAGCTCCACGAATGGCTGCATGCCCATCATCGTCCTCCAGACGTCCGTCCTGGCAAGGGCTCCATACCTGTGCCATATGAAGAGCCCGCTCCAGAATGAGAAGATTATCCCGATGGATATGGACCAAACCATCGCCTTGAGGAGCTTCCCCTGGTTTATCCCGGCCGATTCGGCCATCTTGAACCCGTCGAGCTGATGGGGCATGGAGAGGCATCTAAGGTCGAATGTCGTTATGGATCTGAGATATGCCATGATCGTCAGATCCCTTAGGGAGAAGGATCTCGTTCCAAAAGCGGTCGTGGTGAGGATATGTGGGTCTACCTGAGGTCCGAAGAGCCATGCGTTCCCGGTTTCGGCCCTAACCCTTGTCGCCGCTATCATGTATGAGAAGGCGATGGAGAGGAGGATGAGGGGAGGGATGGGGGACATCCCGGAGGCCATGCAGAAGGATAGGAGGGCGATTATGCTCGCCACAAGCCCTATCAGGGCCCATCTGTATTGGAGAGGCTCTTCCTTATCCCCATTCCCGCGGATGGCCGAGGATATGACGTTCCTCAGGTGACCCCTCCCTATCCAGAGGCTTAAGGCCGCTAAGGCTAAGAAGGCCCCCGCCCCTTGATGGCCAAGGAACGGGAACCTGGCCATGGACGTCGCACCGCCCCCATACCATCCCATCATCGCCCCGAATACGAGCTGAACCTTCGTCAGGATGTAAAAGAACCAGCAGCTGAAGGAGACATCGAGCGAGAGAAGATAGCCTATCCCTATCACAAAAGGGTAGAAGGAGACGGGGGTATAGCCTATGGCGTTCCAAGGCCTTTCTGTGAAATATCCGGATATATCGGTGGGCCTGACCTTTATAGATGGGATAGCCGGTATGTTCAAGCTCGCCGTGTTTATCGTCCCTATGAGGAATGCTATCGAAAAGCCAATCCACATAAGCCTATCCCTCCAGAAGCCTGTCCTCTCCTTCGTTATCTCGAGCGGGAGCACGACCGTTGGGAAAACGAGCTTCTCCCTGTCAACCCATTGTCTCCTTAGGATGACGCAGATGCATATGGTGGAGAAGGTGAATAGCATGAGGAAGGAACTCCAGACGAGGACTGGGATAAGCCATTGGAGGAATGGGACGGAGGAATCACCCTCGTAAAAGCCCCTGAGGACATGTGCGTTCCTCGGTCCGAACCAAGTCGGTATATACCTGTGGAACCTCTCCCATCCGTTCTCCGGGGATGCGAAGTAAAAAGCGGCGGTCATGGCCGGGACGAGGAAGTGAACCCCTCCGGAAGATGCTATGACGGTAGCGGATGTCATCATTATATATGATGTCAGGAGCTCCTGCCTTGTCATCCTCGAGCCAGGCCTTAGCCTCCCTATTAAGAAGTTTATTCCGACGAGCGTGGAAAGGGCGCAGAACGCTCCAACGGGGATCGAGGTGTTTGCGAGAGCCGTATGGCCCCTCGCACCTCCAAGGACCAATTCTGCTACGTGGATCCAGGTTATGACGGCTATGGTCCCGAAGATGCCTACCAGGATCGCCCGACCTGTAACCCCTCCGCGGATATGGGACACTCAACCCCCCTCCCAAACGATGCTGTGGAAATTCTACCAAAGGCGAGGGCCGCTCGTCAAGTTCAAAATTTTTGGGTAGGTGCGAAAAATTTTTCGCCCTTACTTGACATTATCGATCAAATGATGTATAATGTTAATTGGGTGATGAAAATGGTTAGGGTAGTGGGGAGATGTCCGGTTTGTGGAGGGGAGCTTTTTATAACCCAGCTCTCCTGTGGGTCCTGCAGGACGAGGATGGAGGGGAGGTTTCCGATGCCGAGGTTCTGTCAGCTCGACGAGGAGCAGGCGGAGTTCCTCGAGGTATTCTTAAGGTGCAGGGGGGTGATAAAGGAGGTGGAGAGGGAGCTCGGGGTATCCTATCCTACCGTTAAGGCGAAGCTCGATTCCCTCCTTTCTTCCCTCGGCCTTCTGGAAGAGGAAGGGGAGGATATAGGGCGGAGGAGGATGGAGGTGATAGAGGAGCTCGAAGGGGGGAGGATATCCGCTCAGGAGGCGATAAAAAGGCTTAAGGAGCTGAGGAGGTGAGAGGTATGAAGGAGGAGATCTTAAGGATATTGAAGATGGTGGAAGAGGGGAAGGTATCGGCTGAGGAGGGGGCAAATCTCATAGAGGCGATGGGGGTTGAGGAGAAGAGGGGAGCGGAGAGGCCATCCCCCCATCTCCTGACGATCAAGGTGGAGGAAGCAGGTGGGACCAGGGTCAACGTGAACGTTCCGATAAAGCTCGCCAAGTTCTTCTTGAAGTTAATCCCGAAAAGCGTCCTTGGGAAGCTCAGGATAGGGAAAGTGGAAGTTCCCGTAGGGGAACTCGGGGAGATAGACGTCGACGAGCTCGTATCGGCCCTATCGGAGGTTCCGGATGGGAAGATCGTGGAGGTTAGGGAGCCCGAGGGAACCGTCGTGGAGATAACCGTGGTATGAGCTTTTCGGCGGCTATTGGGGAGTTAAGGAGGTCCGGTCCCTTCGTCCTTCTCGAGATGGATCTGCCCGAGGATGGGATAAGGCTCAAGATCCGGCTGTTCTGAGGAGGTGGATTATGGCAAAGGCGTTGGCATTCACCATCTTATTCCTGTTCCCAACCTTCTTTAGGTCCTATGGGGAGGATGTTTTATCGAGGTGGAGGAAATCCTTCGATAAGATATCCACATATCGATGCAAATGCTTTTATAGATCCGAGTTCGATGGGGTTATAGAGGAGAGGGTTTACAATTACTACTTCAAAAAGCCGAAGCTCATCAGGATGGAGATAACGTCTGGAAAGGACAAGGGATCCGTGGCAGTTTACAGGGATGGGAAGGTCAGGGCTCACAAGGGAGGGATCCTTTCCTTCATAGTTCTCACCTTCGATGCAAGGGATAGGATGGTTTGCGACAGGAGGGGGAAGGGGATGGATACGACGGATTGGGGCTATGTGATAGAGGAGATGGAGAGGGCGTCGAGGGCTGGGAGGATGAAGGTATGGAGGGGGAAGCTGGAGGGGAAGGAGGTTTACGTTATGGAAGCGAAAGATTTTTCGTCCCAACGGGAGACATCGGATAGGATATACCTCTCCGCAGATACCCTCATCCCTCTGAGGAGGGAGGGTTTGGAGGATGGGAAGGTTGTGAGCTATGAGATATACAAGGATGTGGAGCTGAACGTTCCTTTAGACGATAAGCTTTTCAAGCTTTAGCGCTTCCCTATTAGCGATTTTTCCATCCAAGGTCTTTGTAGGGGCAGGCCCCCGTGCCTGCCCTGTTTTTGGGCAAACACCGATAGAGAAATTGCGGAAGGCGAATGGCGAATTGCGAAAGTGAGAAATGATAACATGTCTTTTCGCAATCCGCAATCTAAGTCGGTCATCCTATCCTTTTCGCAATTCGCGTTTCGCAATCCGCAATTCGATATCCTTTGTAGGGGCAGGCCCTGTGTAATAAACGTTGGAACGTTTGAACGTTTAAACGTTGGAACGTTCAACGTGCCTGCCCATGATTTTGGGCAACCGCAGGGGGTTGCCCCTACAATTCCGAATTCCCTTTGACGGTTGTCTCAGAATATGCTATAATCTGCAAAAGAGATGATCGGGGTGAAGGGAAACGCTTCTATAAACGATCGGATCCGGGGAAAGCCTCTTTGCCATCATCGCCGCAGCATTCGGCTGAGGGGATACGACCACAGCCAGCCTGGGGCGTATTTTGTCACGATCTGCACGCACGAGGGGGCATGCCTAATTGTAGGGGGTTTGTGCGATGAGGTTCACGCGGATCACGATTAATCCCAACCAAATGGGTGGGGTGCCCTGTATTCGGGGCCTGCGGATCCCGGTTGCGACAGTCGTGGGGATGGTGGCCGACGGGATGACGGAGGAGGAGATCCTCGCGGCCTATCCCGACCTTGAACCGGAAGACATCCGGGAGGCGCTCCGCTATGCGGCCGAGGCGGTGCGCGAGCGTGAGCTGCCGCTGACAGTGCCGTGAAGTTTCTGGTGGACAACGCCCTCTCGCCGCAGGTCGCGAAGGGTCTGCGACAGGCTGGGCATGATGCGGTGCATGTCAGGGATTATGGGATGCAGGCGGCAGAGGATAGCGTCGGGTCGCAGGCCGGATACCCAGGTCCGACTGCTTCTCGCGAATCTGCCCAGCATCGCGGAAGACCTGGAACAGGGGAGCGTTGTGGTGTTGGAAGAGCTTCGAGTGCGGATCCGAAAATTGCCGATTGTGGGAGCGGAGTGATGTCTCTGGAGAGGGCCAAGGTGCTCCAGCTTGAATACCAGGAGAAAGGGCGACATGGCAAGTGCTATATGATCTTAGACTTCAGGGGAATTCGCACTGAGCCAATTCCGCCTATTCCTCCCTTTCCAGCTTTCTTCCAAGGCGCTCGGACGCGTGTTCCTTTTAGAGAGGAGGCCGAGCGTTTTGGGAGACTGGAAATCCGGGGGGAGCAAGATGTGGTCTTGAGGGTTTTGCAACTTTTGGAGCCAAGGCTGAAGCGCCTGGCGACTATAGTCGTGGCGGGCGAACCGAACTCTGTCTTGCCCAAAGTGTGGTGGGCCATTGGGGAAGTGGCGCGGCGGTTCGACACCCAGGTCTTTGCCACAACCCATAGCTTGGAGTGTATTGTGGCGGCTCATAGAGCGTTCTCCAAGAGTGAGCGCTACGACTTCCGTTTGCATCGTTTGGAACGTGTTAACGGAACCATCCGTGCTGTGACCTATGACCAGGAAACCCTGGAGGCGGCCTGTGAGGCGGGCCTGGAGGTGCGATAATGGCCGTTGCCTCGATGCGGTTGCACGAGAGGAAAGTCATGTGTTGTATGGAGCAGTATTTCCAATGCCTGAAACAAAAGAATCTTCCTTTGCCTGGCAACATATCCAAAGCGAAGGTTCAAGTCTTTCTCGCTTCGAGGCACAAGGCAGGACTGCGCTTAGGCGAAGCGGCTCAGGCGGGTTATTGGCCGTGGGAGGCGGAGGCTTTTGGGGAGGTAAAGGATTTCCTTCAGCGAATTGCCTCGTAAGGAGCGTGCGCAGTCATGTCCCTCAAAGCCTTTGAGCCAATGTGTGGCACCGTCTCCTTCTCCTTCCAGCTTGGCGAGCATACATGCATTGCCCTTCAGGTCAATGGAGTGGTAAGGGTGGTCGAATTACAAAAAGAGGAGGGTTATCATGGGTAGAAAATACGCAAATCCCCCTATCATAGAGGCAGTTTGCGAATTCAGATTGACCTCAGAGACACAATGGGACCTTACGGTGCCCGGATTGCTCTATGAGAGGTTGAAAGAGACATTCCCTCAGAAAGAGCAGCGGATGGTTCAAGAGGTGGAACTCACGCAAGGGCCAGAGGGCTTGCAGCAGCAGATCCGCACGAGCGAACGCCTCTTGTTCTTCACCGAAGATAGGAAGATGCTTGCACAAGTGGGTCCTCGATTGCTCGTGGTCAACGCGCTGAAACCCTATCCCCATTGGGAGGGCTTTAAGCCTCGCATTGAGATGGCTTGGAAAAGCTTACAGGAAACCATAGAAGTGCGGGGCTTAGAGCGCATAGGCTTGCGTTATATCAATCGCATTGAATTGCCTGCTCAGGGTGTAGAATTAGGCGATTACTTTGAATTCTATCCATTTGTGGGCAAGAGATTTCCTCAGCAGATGGTCTCTTTCCTCGCATATGTAGAGTTTTCCTATGCCGATGGCAGAGATCGTTGTCGCGTGCAGCTTGCTCCTATTCCCATTTCAGGGGCAGAAGGGAAGACAGCGTTCATACTCGATCTGGATTACTTTCTTGCTCGACCGCGCGGCGTGGCGGTAGCGGATGCTCTGGCTTGGGTCGAGGAAGCACACAGCCGAGTAGAAGAGGTTTTCGAAGGCTGTATCACCGACAATCTGAGGAACATGTTCGAGGAGGTGTTGTGATATGGTAACTACTGTCCCCTACCTTCATAGACCGCAATTGAAAACCTCCATGATGGAATTGCAGGGGACAAAGGCTGAGGATGTTAAACCTGAATCCCCTAATATCTTAACTTTCTGCGACTTCCTACAGAGTTCGCGGCAGTCTTCGGTGGAAATCGTTTCCTTATTACTCCAAAGGGGATCCGAATCGGTTGTAATCGATATCGAGAGGTTGATGGAGTGGATAGCCCGGAGGGTGCGGCTCGAAAACCCTCACAGCATTCGAGAATACCTATTGCGATTTACCGAGCTCCTGGATGTGATCCCACAAGCGGTAGACGCCGCGAAGAAGCATTTTCCAGAGGCGCAGCTTGTTATGGATGTCTACCAGGATCCTGAAATCGCCGACTGCTATCTTGTCTTGTTCATCAGACTGAAGCACTATGATGATTCGGTCATCGAACGGTTGGAGAAGGCGGAAGCGGAGTTTTTGGACCAACTCGTGAACAAAGAAGGGTGGATTCAGCTGACCACGGACTTTCGGGAGCCGGAGGGAGAGGATGTCCTTTGATTGGCGCGAGTATCTGGAGTTAGCCAGGGAGCTTGCGGGTCTGCGAGGATCTGGTTATTCCCAGGAGGCGGCAGATCGCTCTGCCGTCAGCCGAGCATATTACGCCGCCTTTTGCTGGGCGAGGAACTACGCGGAGGCAAAACTGGGATTCAAGCCGCAAAAAGGTCCGGACGATCATAAGCGCCTCAGAGAGCACCTCAAACGCCAGCGGCATCAGATGCTGGCTTCGCATCTGAACAAGTTGCGAGGGTGGCGGAATGAGTGCGACTACGATGATCAGGTGCCTCAGCTGCGTCAGCGAGTTAGTGTTAGCATCGAGGTTGCCGACAAAATCATTCAAGGGTGCAGGTAACCATGCTCGTTGACAACCCCCATCTTGAACTCGCCGTTCGAAGAACCCAGCCAATACTGGGCTTACGAGGAAGGGCAGCAGAGGATAGCGTCGGGTCGCAGGCCGGGTACCCAGGTCTTTGTAGGGGCAGGCCCTGTGTAAAAACGTTGGAACGTTTGAACGTTTAAACGTTGGAACGTTCAACGTGCCTGCCCTGTTTTTGGACAACCACATCCCCTTTTGGGTAACGCAATCATACCCTAAATGGGCTTCTGCTTGACGATCGTTCCAGGATATGCTACAATCGGAAAAGAAGGGGTTGGAAAGAAGCGAAACGCTTCTCCCAACAATCGGATCCAAGGGGGATAAAGAAGGGGCGAGTCCCTAGCGGCTTGTTGAGATTCAAATGAACGATGAGGTTGGATATGGAGGACCTTAAGAACATCCAATCCATATTGGCTGATTATAAAGACCTTAGAGGCGCACAAGGCTTCTTTGATGCCCTCGGCTACCCGGTGATGGAGCCTCTCCCCTTCGATTTATACAACCTACCCGAAGGCGTCCAGCGTTTGATATGTTCGGTGCACCAAATAGTCTATGTAGAAGGGGTTTCTCCGCTTCGGATCTTTCATGTGGAGCTCCGATACAACGCCATACACCGGACGGATATCCGTCGCTTTCTGGAGGCTTTCTACCGACGTTCCCCGGAAGGGGAAAATCTGTTCGTTTTCATGCCCTCCGGGCAAGCCGATGAACTGGCCTTCGTTTCCCCCTATAGACTGAGGGATCCCCGAGATTCCACCAAAGTGCTCCTCAAGCTTCGTATCCTTCAGGTTCGGAGAGAGCAACCCTACCGCACAGATCTGGAGGTATTGGGGGGAATCCGAGCAGATGGCATCCGGGACCCTACTGAAATCTGGAAGCGCCACCAAGACGCCTTTAGCGTCCAGCGGGTTACAAAGCAATTCTACGAAGATTACGAAGAAGCCTTTAACCGGATCCGGTGCTACTTGATTCAGAACCATCGGGAAAACGGGGCTGAGTGGGCTCGGGACTACGCCCATCAACTCCTCAACCGCATCATGTTCCTCTACTTCATCGCCCGTAAAGGTTGGCTCTTAGGTCCCGATGAGAAGCCTGACCGCAACTTCATGCGCCATTTCTGGGATGCCTATAGGGAGACCGGAGCGCGGGATGCCTTCCACCAGGAATGGCTGGACGTCCTCTTCTTTGAGGCCTTCAACAACCACTGGCAGAATCGAGCTGAATACCTACGGCGATTCCCTAACTGGCTGGTCAAATCCCTCGCCAGCGCTCCCTTCCTTAATGGCGGCCTTTATACCCGGCGTCTCGATGTGGATGACCGCCTCCGCCAGCCTATCCCCGATGACCTCTTCGCCTATCTCTTTGAGCAGTGGGTAGACGGAACCTCCCCTGGCCTCTTTGAGCGCTACAATTTCACCGTGGTGGAGAGCGGCCGCTTCGACGAAGAAGTGGCCGTAGACCCCGAGATGTTAGGAATGGTCTATGAACGCCTGGTAAACGTGACCTTTGAAAGCGGGGATACAACCGGTGAAGAAGAGCTCGGAGGCACCGCCGGCATCTTCTATACACCTCGCACCGAAATCGATCTCATGTGCCGGCTGGCCTTGGTGGACTGGTTCTTAAACCGGCTGGGCCGATCCCACTGGGATCTTCTCTACGAATGGATCTTTGCGTTTTCAGAGGAGGAAAAAGAGCAGGCCGATCGGAACGTCGCCGAGGAAGGCCTCTGGGAGACCCTTGATGAGCTGGTCCGCCAGGTTCGCGTATGCGACCCCGCCTGCGGCTCCGGCTCCTTCCTGGTCGGGATGCTCCTGGTCCTGGACGATTTACAAGCCCGCTGCAACCGCACCCTGGGCCGCAGCGAAACGACCTACGAACGCCGCAAGCGCATCCTCCAGGACCAACTCTACGGGGTGGATGTGATGGAATGGGCCGTGCGGGTGGCCGAGCTACGCCTCTGGCTGCAATTGGTGGTGGAGACGGAGCTGCAGTGGTGGGAGATGAAGGCCCATCCCCTTCTGCCGAACCTCGACCTGAAACTCCGGCCCGGAGACAGCCTGCTACAGACCTTAGGAGATCTCGACCTCAGCCCCTTCCGCCGAGGAGAACTTGGCATCCCTTCTTTCCTTTTGGGTCGCCTCACTCAACTCAAGGGCAAAAAGCGCCGCTTCTTCCAGGGAGAGGAGCGCGGGCTTACCAAGGAAATGCTTCAAAAAGAGGAGAAGAATCTTTTCGAGGAGATCCTGATGCATCGTGTTCATGAGTTAGAGAACCAAATCAAAGCCAAAAAGCGTTCGTATCTACTCAGCACCCAGGCTTACCAAACACTGCCTGAGATGGGAGTGCCTTCTTTAAAGAAGGAGATAGATCGCCGCCTGGAGCAGGAGATCCGGGAGCTGGAAGAGGAGCTGGAGCGCTTTCAGCAAGCCTGGAAGGCCATCGCCTCGGACCGCTCGCCGCCCTTCGTCTGGGACATGGCCTTCGTGGAGATCTTCGAGGACGAGAACCCAGGCTTCGACATCGTCATCGGCAATCCACCCTACGTGCGCCAGGAAAGGATCCAGGACTACCTGGGGCGCTTTGACCGCAGGGAGTATTTGCATCGCCTCAACGAGGGCTTGCGGGCTATCTATCCAAGCTTTATGGGCAGGAGCAGACAGATCAGGGGGCGCGCCGATTACTACGTGTATTTCTACCTCCACGCCCTTTCCCTCCTGGCCGACGGGGGTAGCTTCTGTTTCATCACCTCCAACTCCTGGCTGGACGTGGACTTCGGTAAGGACCTGCAGGAGTTCTTCCTGCGCTTCGGGCATCTGAAGATGGTCATCGATAACCGGGCCAAGCGTAGCTTCGCTCGGGCGGACGTGAACACGGTCATCGTCCTGGCCGGCCCGCCCGAGCGCAGGTGCTCATTGAGCGAGGATGAGATGAAGCGTCGCCCTGTGCACTTCGTTGCCTTCCGCGTGCCCTTCGAGGAGGCGATGAGTCCGGTGGTCTTCTCCGAAATCGAGGACGAAGGCCTCTACGATCCTCTGGCCGGCTTCCGGGTCCTGCACCGTCCTGAGTTCCGTGCCATCCTCACCGACCAATGGTCGCTTTACCAAGAAGGGCTGGCTGAGCCGGAAGAGGAAGCGGCGCCTTCCAGGGGGAGGGCTCGACGGCGGATGGGGTGCGCGCCGACCTTGAGCGGCGTCGACCTCCGTCCCTATGCTGGCAACAAATGGGGCGGCAAGTATCTGCGGGCGCCGGATATCTTCTTCACAATCCTGGAGAAGGGGAAGGACAAACTGGTCCGCTTGGGTGACATTGCCGAAGTGCGGCGTGGCTTCACCACCGGCGCCAACGAGTTCTTCTATCTGGAGCCATTGGAGATGACGGTGAAAGAGGTTGTGGAACTTCGGGAGCGGGACCCGATGGCCTTCGTTCAGGTGAAAAACGGCGCTGGTTGGGAAGGGGAGATTGAAGCTGCTTGGCTCCGGCCGGTGATCAAAAGCCCACGGGAGATAAAGACCTTGCGGGTGCATTTGGAGGACTTGCGCTACCTGGTTTTCATGCCGCCGGAGGACATTCGGAGAGCCATCGACCAGGGCCGCCAGCCCACACCTTCCCGCTACCCGAAAGCCGCCGCCTACATCCGCTGGGGAGAGAGGCAGGGATACCCCACGCGACCTACCTGCGCGAGCCGGGCGTGGTGGTGGGATCTGGGGGAATGGGCTTATCCTACCCTCTTTTGGTCAGATGCTTATAATCATCGCTATCCGGTAGCTATTAATTCAGGCTCAATTTATGGCGACAAGCGCTTCTTTTTCATCTATCTGCAGCAAAATTTTTTCTTGCCTGCTATCTACTTGAATAGCATTATCACTCCTCTTTTCATTGAGTTGCAAGGCGTCGTCAACCTCGGCGAAGGAGCGGTTTACACGAATGTTTACTGGCTGCAAGGCTATCCAGTTTTGACCGATATTCCTGACCCATCTCTCGCCCTCTTTTCTGCTTTCAATTGCTTTTGCGAGCGTCCTGTTCGCAGCATCTTTGAGGAGTTAGGTTTTGAGTTGTGCCGGAAGCGGAAGTGTGACCATCCCGAGCACCCGTATGAGAATGTTCGGCCGGAGGCCCTCACCCTGGAGCAGGTGCGGGTGGCCTCGCCGGACCGGTTCGAATTGGACCGGGTGGTCTTCGACGCGCTGGGGCTCACCGACGAGGAGCGCGTGGAGGTCTACCGGGCCGTGGCCCAACTGGTAAAGGACCGCCTGCTCAAGGCAAGGAGCGTGTAAAGAAAGAGCATGACCATGCAGCAGATTCCGGACCTTATCGACAACGAGCGGTGCCAGTTAGCCGAGGCGCTCAAAGACCTATTGGCCGACAGCCATGATCCCAGGTTGGACGTGGTCGCTGCCTTCTTCAACTTGCGGGGGCTGGAGGCATTGGAGCCAGAGCTCCAGCAGCTGGTGGCCCTCCGCTTGCTCCTGGGCAAAGAGCAGGAGCAGGCCTTCGTCCTCGGGGAGCGGCTGCTCGCCGAGCTGGAGGATGCCACCGCCCGGGGGGAAACCACCGCCCGCGAGATCCAGCGCTGGCGGGACTTCCTGAGCCAGACCTTCGTGAATGTGCGGCGCTACGCGAAGGCTTTTCTCCACGGCAAGGCTTACATCGTCCACGGCGTCCCCAACTTGGGTGCCGTGGGTATTGTGGGTTCATCCAACTTCACCGGCGCTGGACTCACCACGAACCGGGAACTCAACGCCGTCCTGAAACAGTCCTCTGCGGTCCGGGAGCTACAGGAATGGTTCGAGGTCCTTTGGCAGGAGGCCGAGGACTACAAGGCCGAGCTCCTGGAACTTCTGGAGCGCTTCACCCGCATCTACAGCCCCTATGAGATCTATATCAAGGTGCTCTACGAGGCCATGCGGGACCAGCTGGACCAGGAGCTGGGAGAGCAGGGCGAGAAACCTTCCCCTATCGCCCTGGCGGATTTCCAGCACGACGGGTATTTGGCAGCGAGGGAGATCATCGAGAACTACGGCGGCGTCCTTATTGCAGATTCGGTGGGCCTGGGCAAGACCTACTTGGCGCTGCGGCTCCTGGACGATTACGCCTACCAAGAGCGACAGACGGCCCTTATCATCTGCCCAGCAGCGATCCGGGATACCGTCTGGCACCCGTTGCTGCAGCGGTTCGCCATTCCGCACAAGCTGGTCTCCATGGAGGAGGTCAGCCGCCGTGAGTTCCCGGCCGACGAGTACGCCCGGCATTTCCAAGTAATCGTGGTGGACGAGAGCCACAACTTCCGCAACCCGAGAACCAATCGATGGGAGAACCTGTTCCGAGTTATCACGAAGGGAGACTCCGACAAAAAGGTGATCCTTCTCACCGCAACCCCGGTCAACAACACGGTGTTTGACTTGTATCATCAGCTGTGCCTGATCGCCCGAGGTCGCCAGGATTTCCTACTGGTGGCGGGCATCTCTGACCTCTCGGAATACTTCCGCAGGGCCGAGGAGAACAAGGAGGCGCTTTACGAAGTTTTGGAGGCTCTGGCCGTCCGCCGCAGCCGGCCGTTCATTCGCCAGAACTATCCGGAGGCGGAGATCGACGGCCAGCGGATCCGCTTCCCCGATCGGGAGCTTCACACCGTCCGCTACCGCCTGAAAGACGCTTATGGGCCGAACCTTTATCGGAAGATCGCCCAAACTATTGAGGACTTGCTTCTTGCGCCTTATCAGGTAGAGACCTATCGGAAGGAGTTCATCGAGGCACGTAGGCATGAACCCAGTCGGCCCTCGCTCTTTGAGGGCTCCGACGAAGGCGAGCAGAGCATGATGAACCGCCTGCAATCGGTGCTGGGATGGTCACGCGAGCAGGCCCATGAGTTCCTGATGACCGTGGGCCGACAGAGGGCGCTGGCCCACATCATGCGGGTGTTGTATCTCAAGCGCCTGGAATCCTCGCTGGAAGCCCTGCGGATCTCCCTACGCCGCCTCCATTGCTTCCTGGAGCAGTTCCTTCAAGTCCTGAATGCAGGGCGGCTGCTGAACGCCGAGGACTACCGGCAGTGGCTTCAGATAGAGGGCGCCGACGAGGAAGGCGTGGAGGAAGAGGCGAGATGGGAGGCGTTCCTGAACTCCCTGCCGGAGCTCCCGGCAGAACTCTATGACATCGCGAAGCTCCGCACCGCTGTGGAAGCCGATCTCAAGTCGCTCCAGGAAATCCTGCGGGAGCTGGAGCAGGACCGCCCCGATGGCAAGCTGGAAACCTTGAAGAAGCTACTGGCATCTGAGGAACTACGGGGACAGAAGATCGTGCTGTTCTCGTATTTCAAGGACACGGCGCGCTATCTTCACAAGTGCCTGACAAGGGATCATGTCCTCGCGGGCCGGCGCCTCGACATCGTCGACAGCGACGTTCGACCCTCAGAGCGGACGGAGCGAATCCAGCGTTTTGCGCCCCGAGCGAATAGGAGGCTGGACCTCTCCCGAGACAAGGAGATCGACATCCTCATCAGCACCGATGTGCTCTCCGAGGGGCAGAACCTGCAGGATGCTAATATCATTATCAACTATGACCTTCACTGGAACCCGGTGCGCATGGTGCAGCGGGTAGGTCGACTTGACCGCTTGGGTTCGCCCCACAGCATTATCCATGTCTATAACTTTTTCCCTGAGGAGGAGCTCGAGGAGCTACTTGGGCTGTTGGAGCGTTTGCGCGAAAAGCTGGATGACATCAACCGCACCGTGGGGTTAGATGCCTCCATCCTGGGGGAGACTCCCAATCCGATGGATTTCAACATCCTGCGTCGGCTGGAGCGAGGGGATCGGACTGTGCTCCAGGAGCTGGAAGCCGAAAGCGAGCTGACCGTAGGGGAATTCCTCAAGCAGGACCTGCTCCGCTTTCTGAAGGATGTGGGCGAGGAGAAGTTAAACCGCATTCCATTGGGCGTCGGAACGGCACGAAGGCAGCGGGAAGGGCCTCGAGGCTTCTTCGCTGCATTCCGCAACCCGAAAACCGGCCAGCACCATTGGCTGTTCTACAATGAGGAGGAGGACCGCATAGTGGAGAGGCGTCTGGAGGCCATCCGCTCGATCCGGTGTGAGTCGTCGGAACCTGCGGAGCCTCTGCCGGAGGGCTTTGATCCAAGGGATTACATCTTCAAGCTTCGCAGGCATCTTTGGAACTGCATCCGACAGGCCAGTTTGGCCCCGAGGGCCTTGCCTTCCCCACAACGACAGATCGTGAACTGGCTTCATACTTTCCCGCCGACGGCTGAACGAAACCGCCTGCTGGAATATTTCGAAGCGCGTGCGTTGAATAGTCTGGATCTCAAAGAACTGCGCCGGCTCTGGCGAGAGCGGTCGACGCTTTCCCTGGATCAATTGATAAAGAGGCTTATAGAATTTGCGAAGAGCCATCCCTATCCCCTATCTGCGACGCCTGAGGTAGTAGGAGGAATCGCACCAGAGCGAGAAGAGGACCTCGAGTGCATTGCTTGGATGAAGGTCTTTTGAGTTAGCCGTTCCACTTACGAAGTGGATCACTGGAGGGAGGAGGTCCTATGGTGGATAAAAACGAAGTCTATATAGCCTTTGAGATTCTTCTTGAGGAAATCGAAGCGGTGGCGAACAGTATTAGGGAGGCAGGCTCGCAGGCATTCCAAAGAGGTTCTTACGATGAGGCTCAGCGAATGATCGAAGTAGCAACGCGGCTTGCGGATTTTCGCGATAAGGTAAAGGGACTTCAAAGGGAGTGGAGCGACCTCTTTGCTAAGCACGTCCCAAAGGTGAAACGCAAGGGGCAGCGCCGCAAATTCGAGAAGCTTCCGCGTGGATTGAGAACCCCTGAGAAAGCTTTCCGTCGCCCAATCCTCGAGGTGCTGGTCGAATTAGGTGGGCGTGCCCGGATAGACGAGGTTTTGAGAAAGGTGGAGGAGAGGATGCAGGGCGTGCTGAACTCCTCCGATCTACAGCCTCTTCCCTCGAACCCTCATACCATTCGCTGGCAAAACACAGCGCAGTGGTGCCGTTACAAATTAGTGCGAGAAGGGCTTCTAAAGGACGATTCCCCTCGAGGTATCTGGGAGATTTCGGAGCGAGGGCGCGAGACGTTGCAAAGAGGAAGGGTTTAATTTAGCCGTTTCCAGTTGGCAGGCAAACCGGATCGCCCGTATGGTGTCCCTGAGTTGGCTGGAGCCTAATGAGGGTGTGCGATAACGAGCGCAAAGGGCAAGGAGGTTGACAGGATGGAGGAGCCATTCCACTTACGAAGTGGATCAAGGCCATGGGAAGAAAGGGGCCCTCGTCCCGAATATCCAGCTTACGCACGTCCATACAACCGCCATCGAGAACTCCCCAAATATCATCCCGAGGAAGAAAGGCCTTAGCTTTTTATAAAACCCTATCCCCCCATACCTGAGGATGGGAGTTTTCAGGAGCCATGCTATGAAGACCGGAAACCAGAATACGATCATCGTCCATGAGGCACACAGGGCATAGCCTAAGGGATGAAAAGGCCACCACCAGAAAAGGGTCCTCATCACGGCGAGGAAAGAGGTAACGGCTATGCCGACTACGAAGAAGGAGATCCCCATCGCCCCAAGAGGGCTATCAACCCCGCTTATAGCCGCCGCATTGTCCTGGAATGCCCAAAGCGGGTTCCCCTGATATGCATACCAATACATCCCAAGAGCACCCCTTCTGTAAGGCAACCAGAGCTGGAAAGAGGCGGAGGCGATTAGGGATACGCCTATCCCAAGGGCTATCGGGGTCAAGAGATCCCTCCTCCTTATCCCTACCCCCTCCGCCATCCTCTGCCCGTCAAGGAAAGCCGTGAGGATCAAACCCCTTTGATCCCTTGTGAATACGGCGTCGAATAAGGAGAGGAACGTTAAGTTCCTCGGCCCGAGGCTCCTTTTAAGGAAGAAGAGGTGGTAAAGGTCGATAGGCCTGAAGGAGGTCTCGGTCATGGGAAGTCCGGCCTCGGATGTGCTTCTCGCCATGATCAACGCCACCACGAACAGGTATATCGTCATCTCGAAGAAGGAGAACCAAAGGGAAAGCCCAAAGAAAGAACACCATGCCACGGAAAAGGCCATGGATCCGATGAGGCCGAAGAAGGCAACCCTGTATGAGAGGACCTCATCCGATCCCCCATTGCTCCCCAATGCCTTCCTAAGGACATCCCTTATATGTGGGATGGAGACGTATAAGAGGTATCCAGCGAGCACGATGTATGCCCCTGCCACCTGATACCCCATATAGATCCTCGTTGGATAAAGGGGCATCCCCTCAAGCCTCATCCCGAGGGCGGAGTAGATCACGTCCTGGATCCTCGAAAGGACGAAGAAGAACCACAGGGAGAGGAGGATCTGGGATGGGAGGAAATAAAAAAAGCCTATGGCCGCGAAGGAGAGATATACAGGGGTGAAGAAGATGTCGCTCCAAGGCCTTTCCGTCATATATCTGTTTATGCTGCCGCTTATGGGAAATCCGGGGATGAATGGGAATATCTCATGAAGCCCATTTAGGGCGAAGACGACGGCGGGGACCGCGAATCCCATCCAAAGAAGCCTGTTCCCTATAAACCCCCCTTCCTCATCCTTCACGAACTCAAGGGGGAGTTGGACGAGGGGGAATGAGAGCTTCTCGTTATCTATCCACTGCCTCCTCAGGATGACGGAGATGCATAGGAATCCGAAGAAGAGGACGAGCACGAAGGAACTCCACGTTAGGAAAGGAACAACCCATGCCTTCCAGGGGATTCCGGTCCCCTTGGAAAGACCTTCGTAAAACCCGACGGCTATCGGACTTGCCTCCCCTCCCCTTGGGTTGAAGGGGACAAGCCAGGGATGTATATGTTTGAAGAAGAGATCGACCCAGTTGTTCGCCGGATTTGCGAAGTAGTTCACGGCAACCAGGGCCGGTATCAGCTTCTCCATGAGCCCCCTTGAGGAGATCATGGAGCTTATGAGCATCATAAGGTAGACGACGGTGAGCTCTTGGGGGGAAAGGAACGGTTTCCCGGTCGCCTTCCTTATGCCCCTGGAGAGGAGGACGAGGAAGAAGAGGAAAACTATGACCACGGGAGGGAACTGGAGGAAGCCTATTTGGATATACATGACCACGAGCTCCGCATAGGATACGACGAGGACCACGAGGATCGAGGCCACGATCCCAACTACGATGGATTTCCAGGATATCCCAGCCGCCAGCCTCTACTTCCCCCCTTCCTCCCCCGGCTTCTCGAACGTATGTCTTCCATTCGGCATATGACATGTCGCACATGTGGCGCCTTCGGGGGCATTTGGAGCGTGGCTTTTTATATCCTTAACGGTGGATCCATGGCATTCCATGCACAGATCGTTCACCGGCTTCCTCAGGAGATGCGGCTGTTTCGTGAAGCCGTGGGGATCATGGCATTTATAGCATATAACATCCTTCTCCCAATGTTTGCTCCGGATTAGATCCGAGAACTGCTGGTTTCTCCCAGGCCCTTTTGGCTTCGAGTCGAGGAAGAAGTCCTCGAGGTTATCCCCGGCCCTGAATCCCACCGGGAATGGATACGATCCGGATTTATCCTTTCCGGATGAATGGCACTGGCCGCATATCATCCCAGCCCTTTTCGGCTCGATCTTCTTCGGGGAGAGGATGGCCTTCCTTATCGCATCCACGGGCAGGTTGGAGGAGACCGCCTTCTCGTGTTCCGATCCTGGGCCATGGCAGGACTCGCATCCAACCCCTATCTCCAACCATTTCCCGGAGGAGGGGTCGTAGCCAAGGGTATGGCATCCGAGGCATTCCTTCCTCGCATCCGCTTCCTTTTCCGGAACCCATCTCTTCTCCGCGGCGAGCCATCTCCCGGGGAGGAGCTTGAGGTCCTGGCCGAGGTATGCTTGTTCCTTTATCCCACTTCCAAATGCGTATGCGATCTTCTCCTTAGGGAAAGGGGCTGTGGTGAGGTCGGATACAATGGCTTCCTTTGTCTTCCGGATATCCGCCATCGCCTTGGCATGTGGGCTTTTCAGGAAGTTCTCTATTAACTCCTTCTGGAAGATCCTATGGCATGTCCTGCACCTGATCGATCCTATAAACTCCGGATCCTTCACCTGGCCGAGCGTGTGAAGGCTCCAGACCCACAGGGCCGCTATGAGGCCTGCCGAAACTATGCCCTTTCTCAACCAATCCTCACCCCTTTCTTTTTAAGGGAGCCGAGCCCCTAATTTAAGCGATTGCCTGAGCTCTTCCATAGGAATCGGCTTAGGGAGCTTTATGGTTATGAGCTTCGGGACGTTTGGAGCGAGGTCGAAGAAGTTATCGGAATATTCGGCCTCTATCCCATCGAGCTTTAGCTCCACGGCGAGTGTGACGACATCGGAGCATATTTCCAGTTCCGCTATATCTCCGTTTAATTCCAGCGATGTCACCTTTATATCCGGGGTTGGCAGCTCCATATGCTTTATCCTGGAGAAAAGGAGGGCGTTTTCGGAGCAAGGGATTTTCCCATCCGACTCGAAGATCCTGACGAAGAGCACATCCCTCTTCCTGGATTGGAACGCTATGTCCTCTTTCCTCCAGCTCCTCACCTTTCTGGAGCAGTTTGGGGGGATGACGAGCTTAGCCCTCGCCTCCCATTTCCTCGTCCCGTCGACGTCGAAGAGATCTGCCTCGAGGAGCAATTCCTTCGGCTGGAGGGTATCGTTGATGATATAAAGGGAGACGTGGTCGTCCTCGTCCACGGGGACGGCATGGACGGGTGAGAAGGCCCGTTTGACGTAATAATAGGCCGGCTTCGGCCTGAGCGCATAGTCTATTACAGACCAGCTTGAGACAGGCCAGCAATCGTTAAGCTGCCAGAAGAGGGCTCCGGATGTCATGAACTTCCTCGTCCTCCAATGTTCTATTCCGGTCTTAAGGGCCAATCCCTGGTTTATCTGTGCTTTTATGACGAACTCCTCGAACGAGGATGGGATTGGGATGTGTGCGGCGAGGAACCTGAAAAGCCTTTCCGTCCCCTCATACATCTTATTATGGTGTTCCATTACCTCGCTCTGCGGATGTCTATCCTGTGGTTCCGTGAACGACTCTATGGTTTTCAAGGTTGGAGGGGCCTGGAACCCGAATTCGCTTATGAACCTTCCATTGTCGTGCTTATAATTAATGTAATCCTGCCATCCAGACCATACATCCCACGCGTGTCTGTCCCCTGCCTCCTGGCCGTTGTTTTGGTATCCGCCATAGGGGCTGCTCGGCCAATATGGCCTCGTTCCGTCCAGCTCCTCGCATATCCTCGGCAGGATCTCGTGGTATATCGTCCTCCCATAGAACACATCCTTTTTCCCCCACCATCCGGCCTCGTATCCCCAATCGTTCTCGTTGTTCCCGCACCATAGGGCTATGGAGGGGTGGGATCTGAGCCTTCTCACCACCGCCCTTGCCTCCTCCTCCACCTTTTCGTGGAACCATCTTTCCTCCGGGTATTCGGCGCATGCGAACATGAAATCCTGCCATATCAGTATCCCGAGCTCGTCGCATAAATCGTAGAAATCCTCGGACTCGTATATCCCCCCTCCCCATACCCTTAGCATGTTCATATTGGATTTCACAGCCATGGAGAGGAGCTTCTCATACCTCTCCCTTGATACGGATGGGAGGAACGAATCCGCCGGGACCCAGTTCGCACCCTTGCAGAAGACGGGGATCCCGTTCACCGCGAAGGTGAAGGACTCACCCTCGACGTCCGGCTCCCTCAAAAGCTTTATATCCCTTATTCCGAACCTGATCCTTTTCTGGCCGATGACCCTCCCCCTGCTTTTTAGGGATGCGGTGCAGGTATAGAGGGCCTGTTCCCCCATCCCTGCCGGCCACCATAGCTTCGGATCGGATATGGCTATCGGTATCTCCTCCTCTATATGTCCTGGCTCCGATATCCTTATCGGCACCGATTTTGCGAGGACCAATCCGTTCATCCCTATCTCTATATGGAGGGATGTTTCGACCTCTCTGGATAAGGCCTCGAGTTCGACCTTAAGGTTTATCCTCGCCTCCTTCCCCGAGATCTCCACCACCTTCGGGAATATGCCGGATATCCTCGCCACGTCGAATGCCTCTATCCTTATAGGGCGCCATATTCCGCAGGTCGGAAGCCTCGGCCCCCAATCCCATCCGAATGAATACTGGGCCTTTCTCCCGTAGACGCGGGGGGTATAGAAGGCGGCTCCGAGCTTCCCCTTCCTCCTCTCCACCTCCTCCAGGTATCTTGTCGGCGAGTCGAACCTTATAGCTATCGTGTTTTCCCCAGGGACGAGGTGGTCTTCTATCTGTATCCTGTGTTCGATGAACATGTTAACCAGGAACGCCACCTTATTCCCGTTTATATAAATCGTCGCGAACGTATCGAGTCCTTCCGCGACAAGCTCTATGAGCTCGTGTTCTAAGATGGACTCCCCTACCTGGAACTTCCTCCTATACCACCATTCCCTCTCCTCCACCCACTGGACCTCTATCTCGTTCCTTCCGAAGAAAGGGTCCGGGATCATCTCGTGGGCGATGAGGTCGAGGTGAACGACCCCGGGGACCTTCGCTTCCCTCCATTCCCCAGGTCCATCCTTCCCGAATGCTCCCCTTAGTTCCCCTTCACCTTCCTCGAACCCGCAGAATTCCCATGTCCCGCATAGGTCTATTACCTCCAAGGACAAAACACCCCCTTTTATTTTATTTCGCTTAAGGAGGATGAGTTCCAGTGAATTATAGCATATCGTCGGCCATCGTATCAAGCCCCCCGTAATTCGGAATCGTAGGGGCAACCCCCTGTGGTTGCCCAAAATCATGGGCAGGCACGGGGGCCTGCCCCTACAATCGAATTGCGGATTGCGAAATTGATCCGAAATAATCAATCCGCCCTTCGCAACTTCTCATTTTTCGCAATTCGCCTTCCGCCATAAAACCAGGGGCCTGCCCCTTGTAACGTTGTAACGTTTGAACGTTTAAACGTTGGAACGTTCAACGTGCTAACGGCCAATATGATTGGCCTGCTACCCCCCTTGTGTAATGAACGTTTGAACGTTTAAACGTTGGAACGTTCAACGTGCCAACGGCCAATGCGATTGGCCTGCTACCCCTTACTTGTGCAGAGGGGCAGAGGAGCCAGGGAGCAGAGGTGATTTCCCCCTTGCACCCTGGCCCCTCCGCCAAGAGAGGGGTAGGAGCCCAACCATGTTGGGCGTTCCTCATAGATTTTCCAATTCTGAATTCCGAATTCCTGATCGAGGGCAGGCTGAGTTGACGCAGGGATCATATCCGTGTTAAAATTCCAATTGGAGGTCGGAATATGGCTGGAATGATAAGGAAAGAATTTTTGAGAGGGGGGCTTATAGGGGTTTTATGCGCAGCCATTATCGGGCTTATCCTCCCAAGGGCCATTCCGGAGGCGGAGCTCCTTCTATTGGATATGCGTTTCAAGGCGAGGGGGGAGGTGAGGCCAAGCAGTTCGATCGTCCTCGTGGCTATAGACGACAGGAGCATAGAGGAGATAGGGAGATGGCCCTGGAGAAGGGCGCAACACAAGGCGATAATAGATGCACTCCATTACTTCGGCGCAAAGGCCGCCGTCTTCGATATATTCTTCGTAAGCCCTGATGATCTCTTCCCAGAGGACGACTACCTCCTAACGGAGGCGATGAGGAATGCCGGGAACGTCCTTCTAATCTCGAGGTTCAAGGGAGGGAGCGAAACCCCAAAGGAGGATAGGGAGTTCGTGGAAAAGGCGAAGGAGATCCTGTCCAGGAACATATCTGCCTCGGCGATAGATATAGTGGAGGGGATATATCCAGGGATATTCCGGACCAACCCATATCTTGCCGAGACATATAGGGAAGAGGTAGAGGGGATAAGGTCGAGGATGGCCGTGGAAAGGTTTTCCATCCCGGTCCCGGAAGAGGCGAGGGGCGTGTTTCCCAAAGCATCCGATCTGATCCCCCCTTGTTATATCTACTCCTCATCGGCAAAAGGGGTTGGGTTCGCAACGGTTATGCCCGATCCCGATGGGGTTGTGAGGAGGCAGCCTCTATTCGTCGAGCATAATGGGAGGTTATATCCACATGTGGCTCTCCTGGCCGCCTGCTTCGCCTTGGGGGGAAACCCGAGCTCCATGAGGATAAGGCGCGGATCCGTGGAGATCGAGGGGCGGAATGGCCGCGTGAGGATCCCGATAGATAGGCGTGGGAGGATAGTGGTTAACTGGGTCGGCCCGAGGATCGATTCCTTCAGGACGATCCCTTACTCCGTTCTGGGGATTTCATATGTGGACGTGGTAAACGGGCGAACCCCGATAGCCCCTCTCGAGGACCTATACGCCCTTAAGGGGGGCATATGCTTTATCGGGCTCACCGCCACCGGGACGATGGATCTCAACCCAACCCCTTTCAGCCCGAGGTATCCCATGGTCGGCCTTCACCTTTCCATAGCGAACAGCATAATCACGAGGTCCTTCATCTTAGAAAGCCCCCTCTGGCTCGATATACCCGTTCTTTTGTTCCTCTCCGTGCTCGTGTCGGTCATTTCCTTAGGGCTTTCGGCGAGGATTGGGATATTCGTATCGATCGGTGTCATGGCGTTATATGTCGGACTTTCGTTTCTTCTTTTCATCTCCTGGAACATATGGGTCGATACGGCTCTCCCCCTTGGAGCCATGGCCCTCTCCTACGGCTCCTCCGTTTCATACAAGTTCGTTGAGGAGCAGAGGGCGAGGAGGAGGATAAGGTCCATGTTCGAGAGATACCTGCCCCCTGAGGTCGTAAGAAGCCTTGTATCGAGGAAGGAGGAGATAAGGCTTGGGGGCGAGAGGATCAGGCTCACGGTCCTATTTTCCGACATAAGGAACTTCACGACGATGTCGGAGGGGATGAAGCCGGAGGAGGTTGTGGAGGTCCTAAACGAATATCTCACCGCCATGACCGAGATAATATTCAGAAACGGAGGGATGGTGGACAAGTTCATAGGCGATGCCATAATGGCTATCTTCGGAGCCCCTATACTCGATCCCGAATCCAGGGAGCACCATGCCCTGAGGGCCGCTAAGACGGCCCTGGAGATGGTGGCGAAGCTCGAGGAGCTTAAAGAGGAATGGAAGGCCAAGGGATATCCGACCTTCGATATAGGGGTTGGGATAAACACCGGGGATATGGTCATAGGGAACGTCGGATCTCCGAGGAGGATGGATTACACCGTTATAGGTGATAGCGTTAACACGGCCAGCAGGCTCGAGGGTTTGAACAAGCAGTTCGGGACGAGGATAATAATAGGCGAGGAAACATACGAGGAGATAAAGGACAGGGCCAGGGTGAGGTTTCTCGGGAACGTCCAGGTTAAGGGGAAGGCCGAGGAGGTCGGGATATATGAGCTCCTCGGGATGGATGAAAAAGGAGGGTGATAAGGTGAGAGCCTACATTCGATGTTGGATATTGGTCTTCCTTTTGGCGATCTCCTTTAGCTCCTCAAGGGAGGCAAGCCCGAAGCTGATACAGGTTGCATCCATAGCGTTCCTTACGGGGAGGGCGGATCTTATAAGGGAGGCGGTTGTCTCCTCGGCCAAGTTGAGGATGGCCCTTTTCTATCGCGATATGCTCAAGACATATCTTGCATCGAGGCTCGACGTGCTCTACGTGGATAATACGAGGGTATCGATGGGCGAGAACTCTATACTGGCGATAGAACGGCCGTCCAAGGTTGGAGGGAAGACGGTATCCGAGGCTGTGCTTTGGAGCGGGAAGGTCAGGGCAAACGTGGCCAAGAGGAAACCAAACGAGATCTTCCAGATATCCACCCCCGTGGCGGTTGCAGGGGTAGAGGGAACGGACCTCGGGATTGAGATATTGGCGAGGGATGGGACGACAGGCGTAGCATGCTTCGAGGGACAGGTGAAGGTATGGAACAAGAGCTTGCCGGAACAGGCTGTGGTCCTGGGCCCCGGACAATACGTCGTGGTCAGGCCGAACGAGCCGCCGCAAGCCCCCGTTCAGATCGGGGAAGAGGAGAGGAAGGAGAAGTGGGAGCCGCTGATATTGCCATCCCCAAGCCCCATATATCCTCCGAACGGTTCGAGGATACCTTTCGGATCGTCCTTCGACATATCCTGGGCAGATGTCCAGGGCGCAGAGTCTTACAGGGTCCAGGTCAGCCGCGATATATCCTTCTCCTCCATCGTCCTCGATGTCTCGGATCTCAGGGCGAACCGCTACACGGTTAAAGGGCTCGATCAAGGGACCTATTATTGGCGCGTGGCAGCCGCCTTCCAAAGGGGGGTTGTGATGGTGGAGGCCGGGTTCTCGAGCCCCATGAGCTTCGACATAACCCCTGCGCCATCAGAGGGGGCTCCACCGGCCGCACCTCCACCGCCGCCGGAGCCGATCCCAATAACGGTCGAGTTCCCGAAGGATGGGATCGTCCTGAACCAGACCTCGATAACGGTTTCCGGGATGGCCATCCCGGATTCGACGATCAGGGTGAACGAGGTCCAAGGGGAAGCGGACGCCCAAGGTAGGTTCCAGATAAGATATAACCTGAAGCCCAATGCCGATAACGTATTGGTAATAGATGCGTCGAAAGGGGAGAGGATATCGGAGAGCATAATAAGGAGGGTTAGGACAGACCTCATCCCCCCAAGGCTGTCCCTTTCCCCGGATGTTAAGTCCATAGTGAACAAGCAGGCATATGTCCTATCCGGATCTTCTTCCGAGCCTTGTTCCTTCGTTATAAGGGTCAACGAGAGGGAGGTGGCCGCGATCCCGTTCGGGGTCTCCAATATAAAGGTGCCGATAAACCTGTCGCAGGACGGGAGGAACGTTATCTCGGTCGAGGCCAGGGACGAGGCTGGGAACGTAGCGGAGGCGCAGAAGGAGCTATTCCTCGATACCCAACCCCCCATAATAACCGTTGCAAGGCCTATCCCCGGGGAGAACTATGTGACGACAAGGGGGGAATACCCGGTCTCCGGAACCGTTAGCGAAAAGGTTGTAAGCATAACGGCGAACGGGATCGGATTGAAGTTCGACCCTAAGAACAACTCCTTTTCCGGGATGGTTCCGATTTCCCCTGGGAAGAACCGGATCTTCATCGAAGCCGAGGACGAGGCGGGGAACAGGGCAAGGGTTGGGCCTATAGATCTAACAGTCCATATAATTCCGATGCCACCACAAAGGAGGACTGGGAAATGAAATCCGTCTCTTTTGTCTTTGCCTTTTCTATTATCTTCCTCCCATCCCTTTCATCAGGGATGATAAGGGGGACGGCCACGATAGGGGGCCAATACCTGATCTCGGAGGATGGGGTATCCGAAATAGACGAGATACCGATCGGGCCGGCATCCACCTTAGAGCTCGCAATCGTCGGATCTTTAGCGGAATCGACGGTGACCGGAGCCATGGATATGATATACAGCGTGGAGAAGGGTCCGAAATTGAGGATCTTAAGGATCGACACATCCGGGAAGATGGGATCTGTGACCTTAGGCGATTACTACGAGAGGATATCCGACCTCACCATAAGCGGGGCGGTGATGAAGGGGATAAGGGCTGGGATTACGCCTTTTAAGGACTATGGCCTTACCATCTGGGGTGCGAGGACCAGGCCGCCTCGAGAGCCGGATCCAAAGGCGGGCATAGCCGCATCATATGCGAGATACATCTTAGGGACGAGGGCCGGGCTCCTTTCAGGCGAAGGACCTCGTTTCGCCATATCGGCGATATACGGGTGGGATGACGAGAAATCCATATCCAATCCCGGGACCCTCGAGCCGAAGAGGGCGGGAACCGCTGGGCTTGATGGTTTCCTCCCGATATTCGGGGAGATCCTTGGATTCGACTTCAACCTTTTCCTATCCTCTTCGGGGGATGGGAGGAAGGACCTCGCATCGATAATGGGCATCTCGATCTCCCCGACGAAGGAAGTGTCCATATCTGGGTTGTGGAAGAGGATAGGGACGGATTTCGAAACCCTTGGAAACCCATATCTGGATACCGACCGGGATGGGTTCGAGTTCAAAGCCCAGGGGATGGGGAAGTTCGGAACCGCCACCGCCTCCGGATCCCTTTCTCTCGAGACGTTCAGGACAAACCTTGCGGAGGATCCAACCCTGCCGAAGGTCAGGAATAACGGGTTTGAGCTCTCAGGTTCCATCTCCTCCCTATCCTATTCCGTATCCCTTACATATAGGCTTCTGACAAGGAGAGGGCAGGAAATGCAAGGGGCACAGGGATTAGCCAGGGTGGATTCCGATACACATTGGGCGGCTGGGACGGCGAGGATGAGCCTATTTAAGGGAACGAACGTGTCCGTAATAGGTCAGGCGATAGCAAGGGAGGATAGGTCTATACCCGTCGCCTCGAGCTACTCCATGTATTTCGGAGGCCTTACGATCTCATCGGAGCCGTTGCCATCACTAAGCCTTATAGCCTATCTGTCTGCAAGCTCTATCTCAAGCGAAGCGGCGGGGAGCTCCTCTTTCTTGTCCGGGATCGGGAGGATACAGTGGAGCATATTGCCGTCGAAGCTCCTCTTATACCTCCAGGGATCGGCATCGACCGGTTCGAGGAAAGGGATGGAGGAGATCCTCGGTGTGGAGGCGGTCCAGACGACGATAAGGTCGAGGTTCAGGGGATCGGCGGAAGTCAGATACTATATATCCCTTGAAAGGGCTGTGTCCTTGGAATACGGGTTCTTCAGGGATGAGAGGGAAGACGGCACATCATACGACGGCAACATGATTTCGCTTAAGCTCATAAGCGGGTTCTAAGGAAGGGGGTGAAGGAGGTATGGGATTTTACAAGGCGGTGATTGGATCCATCATAGCCCTGGCCTTCTTTTGCTGTCCATCGTCCGGCTTCGCCGCTAAATTCACCGTGAAGGTCCTTATGACGGATGTCGTGGACCTCGCCTCGGCATCCATCACGTTGGGATACGAGCCTGGGAACGTCTCCTTCATCTCCGCTGAGGAAGGGCCGTTTATGAAGGGTGGGGGCCAGACCTTCTTCATAGCATCGGACGATCCATCTCAAGGCCTTCTATCCTTGGATTGCGCCATCCTTGGGGAAGGGGCGAGCGTCTCCGGATCAGGCCTTTACGCTACCGTTACCTTCGATTGGAAGTCGAAGGATCCGATTCCGAAAGATCCCGTAAGGCTTGTCGGGGCCGAATTGATCGACTCCAAAGGGGGATGGGCTAAAGGAAATGTGTCCCTTGAGATCGTTATGCCCCTTCAGATATCGATAAAATCGCCGGTATCCGGTGCAATCCTCTCAACGACTAAGGTAGAGCTCTCGGGGAGCATCACGCCCCCGGATCTTGTTTCGGAGGCGAGGGTTTTCGTTAACGGGAAGGATATGGGGGGTTTGAAGCTCGGCGTAGATGGGAGCTTCTCGGTCCAAATCGAGCTCGTTGAGGGGAAGAACAGCCTGAAGGTCGTTGCGAAGACGGCCACGGACCTCGTGGAGGCATCTATTGATGTAATCTTGGATACCAAGCCGCCGGAGCTGTCCATATCCATTTCCCCGAAGCAGGTGAGGCCAGGAGGGGATGTTTCTATAACGGTTGTATCGAACGAGGCTTTGAAGGCAGATCCGACCGTAGTCGTTAAGGATGCGAAAGGCGTGGCGATAACGGTTCCTGCTCCGACAAAGGTTGGGAACACATACACATACAGCATCAAGGTTCCTGAGACAACCGCTGTTGGGGATGCATCTGTTAGCGTTGAGGCATTGGACCTTGCTGGGAACAAGGGGACGGCTTCTGGTAAGTTCACGGTCGTCGTTCCCCCGATAGTTTCGGTGAAGGTGACGCTCCCTGCCGGGAAGACACTCCTCAAGGATGGGGACAAGGTCCTTATCGATGTCACATCTGATAAGGATCTTGCCAAGCTTCCAACCGTTCATGTCACGCAGAAGGGCGGTGTTCCTTCCGCTGTTGTTATGAAGGGCGATGTTCCCGGGAGGTCTTTCAGTGGTGAATACGTTGTGGTCAAGGGGTTCGATGGGGCTGCTGTGGTGGAGGCGACAGGTGTTGACGAACTCGGGAACGTCTCCGAAGTTGCAAAGGCGACGTTCGAGGTCGATACGAGGGAGCCGAAGGTCTATATAGTCTCCCCGAAATCCTCATCCCCCATCGATCTCCGGTGGGGCGAAGAGGTATCCATAAGCTTCGGGTACACGGAGGACCATCCGGAGAGCTATACGGTGGAGTTGCTCGATCCTGCTGGGAACCCGATAGCCTCGAAGTCGGTCTCGGCAGGGCTTCTTGGAGGGTCCGAGATCGCCATCTCTGATAAGATCTCGCTGCCTCAGGGGGAAGGGGATGCCGAGCTCGGGGTGAGGATAACGCTCAGGGATATGGCGGGGAATGTGGGGATGGCCCTCGAGCCCGGTTCGGTGAGGGTCAAGTTCGTGGACACAACCCCTCCATGGATCGTTTCCACGGAGCCCCAGGATGGATCGAAGGATGTCGCCGTAGACCAAGGCTTTTCCGTCCTCTTCAGCGAGCCGATGGACAAGGATTCCGTCCTAACGGCCTTCTTCCGGGTAACGAACATCGCTAAGGGCAAGGTGCTATGGGAAGGGCTTTTGAGGGAGCTTGTGGATAAGGGCTACGTTTCCGTGTCATGGGATCAGGAGGGGAGGAAGGCGACGGCTACCCCGCTTATCCCCCTCGATCCCGGAACCACCTATAAGGTCGAGCTCATCAACGACAACGTGAGGGACCTTGCCGGAAATAGGTTGGTTACGGAAAAGGTTTCGGGGACCTTTACCACCCGGGCTTATGCTTTGAAGAGCGCTATCGTCATATCCGATCCCGATTCCATCCCAGCGGATGGCACGAGCACATCCTCTATTCAGATCATGGTCCTCGACGAGAGAGATATGCCGGCGCCAGACGGGACCGAGGTCGTAATAGAGGTATCGGATGGGGAGCTGATCGGGACCGGGGGAACGGAAGGTGGGGTTGTGAAGAGGGTATATAAAGCCGGGAAGAAGCCCGGGACCATATCGATAAAGGTTATGGACAAAAGCGGGAAGCTTCTCGGCGAAGGCTTTGTAAACCTCTTCTCTCCCGATACGACGCCTCCAACCCTTATCGGGATATCCCCGAAGGATGGGGATGTGGTAAAGCCGGATGTGGCGATAAAATTAAAGTTCAGCGAGCCCATGGATAGGGGTTCTATTTCCCTCTGCAGGATTTCCATAACCGAGAATGGGGTTCAGAAGGCTTCCGGAACGATGGCCGATCTTTCGAGGGATGGGATGGTGACGTTGGGTTGGGATGAGGGCGATTCGCTCATCTCCATATCCATCAAAGGGATCGGGTATAGCAAGGTGTATGAGATCGGGATGGACCTCGGCAGTGCGAAGGATGTAGCCGGGAACTCGATATCCGGGGAGAAGGATATAAGCATGAAGTTCTCCGTGATCCCTGGTCCTCCGGCGCTTGCGGAAGTCGTCCTCGAAAGGGAAAGCCTTCCGGCGGATGGCAAAAGCACGATGAAGGTGAGGATTGTGGTTAAGGACGAGAACGGAGGGCTTGTGGCGGATGGGACCGAGGTCGTAATAGAGGCATCGGATGGGGAGCTGATCGGGACCGGGGGAACGGTGGGCGGAATCGTAGAGAGGACGTATAGGGCTGGGGAAAGGGAAGGCCGTGCTATCCTCTTGGTCAAGGACAAGGGTGGGAAGGTCATAGGCGGTGCGGAGATATCGCTCCTTGCTAAGCCATCTTTGAAGGACCTGAGGGTAGAGCCTGGGAGGATCGTCGGCCAGGGAGATATAAAGATAACCCTCATCTTCACGGAGGATATGGATACATCCATCCAGCCGGATGTTTCCTTAGGGTCGGTTCGGCCTTATTCCGAGATCATCGTCAGGGGCTCCTGGCAGCCGGACAAAAGGAGCTGGATAGGGGTGGCAAAGGTGGACAAGGGCTGGGGCGATGGCAAAAAGGGGATTGCCGTTTCCGGGGCAAAGGGCGCAAGCGGGATAGGGATGGACTCGTTTACGGCTGATGGGATCCTAACGGTGGATACGACAGGGCCATCTTTTAAACCGGAGGCATGGCTTGAGCCGATCGTAGGGAAAAGCTCTCTAGAGCTCTCCATCGTCGTGGAGGATGTCCTATCGGGCGTGGATCCGAAGTCCGTATCGCTTTTGTTGGACGGGAAAGAGGTTGGGGCTTTCGATGCGGCTTCGGGGAAGCTCTCGGCGCATCTCGATGGGCTTGAGGATGGCCTCCACTCCATTCTCCTCCAAGCAAACGATTCGGTTGGGAACAAGGGCTCCCTTAAGGCGGAATTCGTTGTGGACACGAAGCCTCCGGATTTGAAGCTCGATCCGCTTCCTGCCTTGACCAATAAGCCCGAGATCTCGGTTACCGGGATTGCAAAGGATCCGAACCTCGATAAGGTTAGGATCGATCCGGGAGGAGTTGAAGCTCGTCTCGAGGACAGCTCCTTCTCCGGAACCATCCTCCTCAGGGAGGGGAAGAATACGATAAGCGTTATAGCTAAGGATAAGCTCGGGAGGGAGGCGAAGGCGGAGGTCGAAGTTGTCCTCGACACAACCCCTCCCGATCCTCCCAGGGACCAGAAGGCCAAGTCGCTCCCCGGAGGGGTTCTGGAGCTATCGTGGAGCCTATCGAGGTCGGAGGATGTTGCCGGATACGACATCTATATGGCGAGATCGGGGACGCCTATGGACTTCTCGAAGCCAATAGCGACCCTGCCTTCAACGGCATCCTCGTGGCGTTCCGGGAAGCTCGAGGATGGAGGCTATGTCTTCGTCATAAGGGCCAGGGATCTGGCGGGGAACGAGGAGAAGAACCTTATGGAGATCAAGGGCATGGCGGATTCCACGCCTCCATCCCTTCTATCCGTATCGGCCGGCAAAAGGGCTTTGGAAAGAGGGCAGAAGATGGAGGTATCCGTTGAGTTCTCGGAGGAACTCGATGGGAATCCCTTGCTTTCAGTTCCTCCCGGGGTAGATGCTTCGATCGAAAGGAAGGAGGGGAATAAATACATCATCGTCGTGAACGTCCTGGAAGGGGCAAAGGAAGGGCCGGTAGACATACCGATGAGGTTTAAGGACTTGGCGGGGAACGAGGCGGAAGCGAAGGTTGAGAGGGCATTCACCGTAATACCAGCCGCATGGATAGGTCTTCCGGGGGGAGACGATTGGACGATGCTTTGCTTGCCGAGGCATGCGGATAAGCTGTATATAAGGAGAGGGACGGGGGATGTAAAGCCGGACGAGATCCTGGCGTATAGATGGGATCCGGGGATTCCGGACGATCCCACCCTTGCCAAATACAGGGCTGTGGAGGTTTGGAAAGCCGGGGCATTGGGCCTTGGCCAGAGCGCATGGGTTAAGATCCCCTCTCCTGTGAGGATAGAGGTTATAGGCACACCGGCGGACGACATGCCCGGTTCCGTAAAGATCGGGGATGTGCTACACTATCCGGTCCAGGTTTTAGGGGGGTGGAACCAGGTCGGGAACCCCTTCTCGTATGCGATCATGTGGAGCGATGTCAAGGTTAGGAAGGGAGGGGGAGTGGTATCGGTTAAGGATGCCGGGGAGCTTATAGATGATGCCGTTTATTTCTACGAAAATGGGGAATACAGGTTTGGGCCGAGCCCCGATCTCCCCGCCCCTGTCCTGGAGCCATGGCGTGGGTTCTGGATTTATGCGAGCCAGCCGTGCGAGATCCTCTTTCCGGGGATTGCCGCTGCCGGGATCCGGATGGGAGCGCCTACATCTCCGTATGTGTTCGGGGATCTCGTCTTGAAGATCTCGGCCTTTTCAGCAAGCGGTTGCGACAGGTTCAATTACATATCCATTGGTGGCAAGCTTTTCGCCAGGAAGCCGCCCTCTATCTCCAAATCCCTTAGGGTTTGGATATCCGATAGCAGGTTTGGGGATGAGGAGCTCGCCGCAACATGGGTTCCGAAGTCGGAGCTTCCTCGATCCTGGAAGATCCACGTCGTGGCGGAGGATGGGGCGAGGATCGAGATCTCATCTATATCCGGGATACCGGATTGGGCCTTGGTATTCGTCAAGGATCTCGGCAGCGGGAAGGCCGAAAGGATGGGGAAGGCGTATATATCCTCCTTTGGGAAGGGGGAAAGGACATTCGAGCTTACGATACTCCCCGCTCAATCCGCCTTCCCTCCAAATGCAACCCTTTCTTTAGTTTTCCCATCGCCTATAAGATCCGCCGGTGGAGGGAAGGTCCTCATAAAAGCGCCTTTCAGGCCGGAGAGGGTTGAGTTCATCTTCAGGAACGTGGCCGGACAGATCGTAAAGAGGGATATGGTGGATGGGCCGGTATCCGTTGAGTTAAATGGGGCTTGGGTATGTAACATGCCCATAGATCCGAGGTTGCCTCCGGGTATCTACATATGTGAGGTGAGGATAACAGGCGGGGAAGGGAAGGAGAAGGGGAGGGTTGTGACAAAGCTCATGGTTGGTAGGTAAATCCCTTCTTCCTTATAATGACGACCATGACGGGGTTTGAGGAAGGGGGTATGGAATCGAATGCAATCCTCAATCCTTCCCATATCCTCCCTTCCTCCCCGGATATCATGGTGCTCATGGGTCCTGGGGCGGGGTTAAGCCCGAGCTCATGCCACTTCCTTATCGCCATATCTATCAAGGGGGCCGGGTCACCGATCCCAATGAGGTATATGCTCACCTGTGCGATCAATTCCTCATCCCTATTCACCTTCCACCTTCCTCCTTATAAGGAGCTTTTCCTCGGAGTTCAGGACGAACTTCTCTGTCCTCCTCGCCCTCGCCAGATCGAACCTCTTCTCCTTCTGCCCTACGTATTCGGCCTCGACATCTCCCGTTATCCTCGGCATCGTGAACACCTCCGGCTTCGAGTATTCCTTAGATCCCACGAAGAGGAAATCGTCTATGGGCAGTTCCTCCTCCTCTATCCCCATCGGCCTTTCATCCACCTCTATCCTCACCTCATCCCCTTCTACGACCTTCCCGTTTATCGAAAACAGGACCCCTTTGTTCAAAGGCCTTCCGAGTATCTCGGAGAAAACGGCTTCGTATATCCTATCGTCGGGCTCGAACCTCGTTATAACCCAAAGGTTATCGGATTTAAAGGCGAACGGATAGAACTTCCCCTTATCGATGGAGGAGAGATCCTTCGGAATCCATCCCTCCGATGTCAGGCCCATCCTGATAACCGTCTTCTCCTTTAGGATATCTCCGAGGAAGAGGTTTTCGCCGAAGGATTCTATCATGTTCGCCGCTATGATCATATCATACGACCCCACTATCCTCGTATCGAAATGGTTCGATATCACCGTATCTGAATGGGGGACAAGCCACCTGAGCTTATAGAGCATCTCTATCTCCTTCATGACCCTGTCCCTTGTCACGGAATCCCCTTCTTCAAGGGCAAGGAGGATGTCGTCGGCTATTATAAGGGCCTTTGGGAGATCCTCTTGATGATAGCCCTTTATCTCGTTTATTATCGCCGATGCGAGCCTATAACGCCAATCCCCATATGTTTCGTCGGGAATTATGTTCGATCCTTCCGGGAACCCATTCCAGCTATTGAAGAATATGAGCTCTGAAGGGGTATGCTTTGCAAGCCAAAGCATCTCCTGTATGTAACGGATATCGTTCACTATGAGCCTCCTCTCCTTCCCCATCTTGAAGGAGCCGAGGTCGTCGTAGTTCAAGACGAAGCTATGGGACCTGGCGTTTATAGGGGCCTGGTAATGCGTCGGGGTCGTGGCGAAAGGGGATATGTTGGAGAAATGCTGAAATGCATAAAGCTGCTGTGGGACCTTGGAATCCGTCCAGAAGATCTTCGGCGGCGCCTTCAGGGACTCGTATATCTCCTGGATTAGCATGCTATAGAACTTATCCCAATCCCCTATGTAGAACTCCGAGGACCTGTCGAACTGATATCCGTAGAAGATGATGGGAACCGATCCATCCTGTAAGATAAGCCATAGGTCCCTCGGTATGGACTTATAGAAGGATGCCACGGCCTTCACCAGCGTCCTTGCGAACCCTTCCGTTGGCTTTATGAAATCTTTTTGAGGATAAAAGCTTTGCTCCATGTCGTAAAACATCATGACCTTCAAATCCGCCTTCTTCAACGCCTCGAGGCAATGGGATGATGGATTGTTCCCATGCCATTCCCAGGAGATCCCGTCGAATCCGGCATCCTTTATCATATTCCACTGGCGCAAGTAGTAGTTCGCCGTTTTCCCTATCTCCGATGGATTTATCCCCATCTCCTCCCAACGAACCCTATATGTCCATCCCTTTTCCATCCTCTTCGGATCCGCCTTCGAGGAGGCCTTATACCAGTCGAAGAAATGGACGACGAAAGCCATTTCCATCCTAAAGCACCACCTATCTATCCTTTGACCTTTTCCCGAAGATAGCCCGCCACTAATAATGATACCATGAATGCCGGGGATATTCAAGGGGCTGTGTTTTAGGAATTCGGATTTCGGAATTCGGAATTGGAAAAATCCTTTGTAGGGGCAGGCCCCTGTGTAATAAACGTTGGAACGTTTGAACGTTTAAACGTTGGAACGTTCAACATGCCTGCCCTGGTTTTGGGCAACCACAGGGGGTTGCCCCTACTCGAGTCTTGACATCCTAATGGGGTTTTTGGTATAATCGCTGCGAAAGCGCGGGGGGCGCTGAGACAGGAAAGGGGATGGAAGGATGGGGACGTTGAAGATAGGGGTTGCTTTGTGGTCCCTTGGGCCTACGGCGACGGAGGATCAGCTTCGAAGGAACTTGGAACAGGCGGCGGAGATAGGCTTTAAGGGGGTTCAGCCATGGGCCGTGGACTTTGGACCGGAACATCCATGTGTGCTCGACCCGGATAGATGCGTTGGCGAGAAGAGGAGGGAGGTGAGAAGGCTTATAGAGTCCTATGGCTTTACCATAACCGGCTTCTGCGCACAGCTTGCCGGCCCTACCAAGTTCGGGGGCTTGAACGAGGAGGAAGGCCTTTTGGAGAGGGTGGAGAAGACGAAGAGATGCTTAGAGCTCGCTGCGGACATGGGGGGTCCGGTCGTTACCACGCATCCAGGTGAGATACCGGCCGACAGGGATGACCCGGTTTATAGGCTTATGCTGAAGGCGATAGGCGATATAGCGAAGCATGCTGAGATGGTTGGGGCTTATTTCTGCATAGAGACCGGTCAGGAACCTGCCCAAGTGCTCAGGCAGTTCATAGAGGATGTTGGCAGTCCGAACTTAAAGGTGAACTACGATCCGGCGAACATGTTGAGATGGGGAACGGTCGAAGGGGTGAAGGTGCTTGCCCCTTGGATCGTCCATACCCATGCGAAGGACTGGAATCCGGAGACGAGGCGTGCGACGCTTGGCCAAGGCCTTGTTCCCTGGGAGGAATACGTAAAGGCTTTGAAGGAGATAGGATACGATGGCTGGTTCGCCATAGAGGACGAAACCGGGGTTGATGTCCTCTCCTCCTTGAGGGAGGGGAAGGAGTTCCTGGAGAGGTTCTGAGGCTAGGGATGCCGTTGGGCATCCCAGAACGTATCCCCAAGAAGGGGGCGGATATGTATGAGGAAGTCGGTTCCAATGCTATTGGCCTTCTTTCTTTCATGCATCCTCCTTACAGGGTGTGCGAAGAAGGAGGAGGGAGTTACTCCACCATCTGTGACAGAGGGGGTTATAACTGGGAAGGTCGAGGCAGGTGGGAAGCCACTTGCAGGGGTTGAGGTATCGATCCCTGGGCTTGGCATATCTGTGGAGACAGGATCGGATGGGAGTTTCAAGCTTACAGGGCTTATGGAGGGTGCATGGGAGGTTGTATTCAAGAAGGAGGGATACGTTGCATCTCCTGTCACGGTCACGCTTAGTTCTGGAGAGAAGAAGGACATAGGGACGATATCGATGACCCAGACAGGGAGCATATCAGGTGTTGTCACGATACAAGGAGAGACGAGCTTTGGAGGTGTTTCCGTTTCCATAAAGGAGCTTCCCGAGATCCCTCCTGTTAAGACAAAGGAAGATGGGTCTTTCGTGATAGCGAATGTTCCTCCAGGCTCATATACCCTGGTAGCTGAGAAAGTGGGATACAGTCCTGTTCAGGCGACGATTGAGGTTGAGGAGGGGAAGGTGTTCGAGATAGAGCTTGTGATAAAGACCAAGGAGATACCGGAGAAGGCGAACCTTGTGCTCTATCTCAAGTTCGACGAAGGCCAGGGGAACGTGGTCAAGGATTCGGCAGGCGGGCCGGACCTGACGATAGATGGAACCCCGAACTGGATCCCCGGCAAGGTCGGCAAGGCCCTTAAGTTCGATGGGAGCCAGGGCATAACCGTTTCCCCTTCCGATAAGCTCAACAGCATAAGGGAGCAGCTCACGGTTGCGGCGTGGATCAGGGTCGATGCTCCAAGTAGCTCCGCTAACCAGGGTGGGATAAGGCGTCAGGGTGCTTGGCTTCTTGAAGTGGAGAACCCGGGCGAGAAAGGAGGGGTGGGGTTTAGCTCGGTCCTGTGGATAGGGGGAGCCAATGTCCGTGCCGATGGCGAGATACCTTTCGAGCTTGGGAAATGGCATCACGTCGTCGCCGTTTACGACGGGACGGAGCTTAGGCTTTACGTGGATGGAAAGCTCGATCAGAAGACCCCGGCATCCGGTTTGATCGACGTCCCTGGGAATCCCCTTACAATAGGGAGATGGGAGACGGAGCTTATCGATGGAGCCTTGGATGAGATAAT